>OLQE01000104.1_pt1 | contig 73526 bp, 61 predicted proteins | sample 1643161 | NCBI WGS metagenome assembly OLQE01 (sample SAMEA3136650, study PRJEB25190) | human gut metagenome
GGTGACAGGATTCGAACCTGCGACCTCCTGGTCCCAAACCAGGCGCTCTAGCCAAACTGAGCCACACCCCGTTATCAAGGTATCTCGAACGCCCTTCGCTTGACGCAAGAAGAATTATAATATAATGTTTTGAAGTTGTCAATACCTTTTTTTACAAATTTTCAAAACAATTTTATACAATTCAACGGGATGTGGCAAACACTTCTTTAGACACGGTAAATATAGTTTTCTTTTCTCGGCTTTGCCTGCGGAAGCTCGCAGTCACGATAGCCTAAAATACAGTGGCCAATGCCAATATAGTCTCCCTCAATGCCCCACTGTGCCAGCAGCGCTTTTCCTTCCTCCGATGCGAACACTTCTCTTGCACGGTGAATCCAGCAGGAATCTACGCCTACCGCATACGCGGCATTCATCAGATTGCCCATCACAAGGCTGCCATCCTCCACACAGGTGCCACGACTCTGGTCTGCCAGCACAACAATAACGGTCGGAGCTCCGTAAAACGGATCGGAGGTCACGCCCATCACTGCCGCATTCAGCTTTGACAGCTTCGCGATCGTCTCCGCGTCCTGTACCACGACCATGATCGGGGACTGCATACCCATTCCGGTCGGCGCATATGTGCCAGCCTCAAGGATCTGGGCCAACTGCTCCTCTTTTACCTGCTCCTTTTTGTACTTCCGCACACTTCTGCGATCCTTTAAGCACTGAATGATTTCGTTCATTTTGAAATGCTCCTTTCTTTTATTTTCATCTGTTTTCTTCCTTAAAGCGAGGGAATGCTTATCTGCGTTCAATAAATCCGGAATGTCTTTACCGCCCACTTGAGCACCCGGTATTTCGGTGTCTCCAGCTCTCTTACGGCCTCCTTCAGCATCGTCCGGATCGGAATTCCCTGCGGACAGTGCTTCTCACATTTTCCGCATCCCACACACTGTGACGCACTGGACGTCTCCCGGCGCATCGCGGTCGACTGCACATACTCCCACATGCCGGATTTTTTACCCTCAGAATATTTTACGTTGTAGCAATGAAATGCCATCGGAATGTCGACATGCTGCGGGCATGGCATACAGTAAGCACATCCGGTACACGGTACTTTCATATATTTTTGAATCTCTGCTTTTACCTGCCCGATCAGCGCCCGGTGCACGTCCGTGAGCATGCTCACATGGGATTCTTCCGCTATCCGGATATTTTCCTGTACCATCTCCATCGAATTCATACCGGAGAGCACGCAGGTCACACCCGGCTGATCCCACAGCCATTTAAGCGCCATCTCTGCCGATGTCTGAAACAGACCGGATGATGCGATCTGTTCCTTTGCCGTCTGCGGAAGGTGCTGTACGAGCCTCCCACCGCGCAGTGGCTCCATAATAATGACCGGAATTCCTTTCTTTGCCGCATACTCCAGTCCTTCCCGTCCAGCCTGGGAATGCTCATCCAGATAGTTATACTGAATCTGACAGAAATCCCAGTCATATGCGTCGAGCAGCGCCCTGAAATTTTCAGAATTGCCATGATAGGAAAATCCTATGCTGCGGATCTCTCCTGACACTTTCTTTTCTGCGATCCAGTCTGCAATGCCGATCCTGACCAGACTCTCCCAGGTCTTCACATCGTTGAGCATGTGCATGAGGTAAAAATCAATGTAATCAGTCCGAAGGCGTCGCAGCTCTTCCTCAAATTTTTTCTGAGCACCGGCTCTTGACTTAATGAGATAATGCGGAAGCTTCGTCGCCAGAAAAATGTCCCTTCTGCAGTGATTCCGCTCCAGAATTGTCCCGACTGCTTCTTCATTTCCTGCGTATACATAGGCAGTATCCAGATAATTGACACCGTGACGAATTGCATACATCAGCTCCTGTTCTGCTTTATCCAGATCCACTGCTGACCCGTTTTTCGTAAAACGCATACAGCCATATCCTAAAATGGACAGTCTCTGCCCCTTTCGGTCTTCCCGATATTCCATGCCTGTTCCTTTCTTTAAGTAAAGCGCACATTCGCAGTCGCATCCCCGCCCATCGCCTAGTACTTCCCGCACGGAAAGCGAGGAAATGCTTATCTGCATTTATCGCGGCAGCCGGATCATCTCGCGTGTAATTGATTTGAGGTCATGCACACCGCACATTTCCATCGCATCTGCAAGCTCTGCTCCGATCTTCTCGATATATATCTTTACCCCTTCCTCTGCACCGCCATAGACGGCCGTCACAAATGGACGCGCGATCACGGCAGCATCTGCGCCGAGAGCCAGTGCTTTCAGTACATCAACGCCGCTGCGAATGCCTCCGTCGACGAAAATCTTCATACCGCTGCCCCGCATCGCATCCGCAATCTCACCGAGCACCTCTGCCGTCGCCGGACACTGATCGAGCACGCGGCCGCCGTGATTGCTGACAACGATCGCTGCCGCCCCGGCCTCCTGCGCTTTGCGTGCGCCGCGAACCGTCATTACACCCTTGACAATGAACGGAACCCCCACAGCCTTAGCGATCACACGCAGCTCTTCAACTGTTTTGCTTCCTGCGGGCGGATCAAGATTTTTCAGAAACGGAAGTCCAGCTCCATCCACATCCATGGCTACTGCAAAGCTACCGGACATTTTTACCAGTTCATATTTTTCCCGGAGCGTATCCACATTCCACGGCTTGATCGTCGGAATTCCGTTGCCGTGCTCTGCTGCGATTGCCTTCGATGCCGCTTCCATGACCGCCGGATTTGTCCCATCCCCGGTAAATGCTGCAATCCCGTTCTCACTGCATGCCTTCACCAAAATCTGGTTGTATTCCATATCATTGTATTTCTCACCATAATGCAGATTCACCGCACCGACCGGTCCTGCAAAAAACGGATACCGAAATTTTTTTCCAAACAGGGAAAGTGACGTATCCACCGGCCGGTTCTCGCTGATTGTATCCATATTCACACGGATCTCCTGCCATTTTTCATAATTGCGCATCGCCGTATCACCGACACCTTTTGCCCCAGGCCCCGGAAGCTGATTTTTGCACGCTCTTCCGTTACAGACCGGACAGACCTTGCAGTAAACGCCCATAGTCCCTCTTGCCTGCTCCATAATATCCTGATAAGTCATTGGTCTCTCTCCTCTTTTATCCCTGTTTGATTTCTTTATTCCCGCGTTCTGTGAAGCTTCCGCATCATATAGAAATAACTCGGCACCAGCACCAGATCCGCACCAAGCCACGCTAATATCTCCGCATAAAAGATCCCGTCCTCACCGAGCAGTCGCGGAAGAATCAGGGCCGCGCCGGTACGCATGACAAATTCTGCAATGCCGGATACCATCGGCAACACCGTATTACCCATGCCCTGAATACAGCTGCGCGTCACATGCAGCACATACAGAATTGCAAGACAAATGCTCATGATTTTCAGATACCGGTACGCAATCGCAAGCACCTCACCTCCGTTTTTTGCACTGTCTGCAATAAACAGGCTCAGAATCTGCGGTCCAAGCACGAGCATCAGAACTGTAATCACCAGCGATGTCACAAAGGAAATAAATAAACCGGCCCGCATCCCCTGTGAAATCCGGTCTTTTCTCCTGGCGCCCAGATTCTGTCCCGCATAAGTCACCATCGCATATCCGTAGGAGGTTGCTGCCGTCTCCAGCAGTCCGTACAGCTTATTCGTCGCCGTAAATCCAGCGATAAATACAACTCCAAATCCATTGATTACGGTCTGCACAATCATGCCACCGACCGAAATGACCATATTCTGGAAGGCCATCGGGATGCCGAGCATGAGCAGATGCCCCATCAGCGGGCGCTCCATTTTCCAGTCCTCTTTTGAAAGATGCAGTACCGCAATCTTTTTCAGCTGCATCAGGCAGAAGCCGACGGAAATCAGCTGTGCCAGCACCGTCGCCGCGGCCGCTCCCTGTACGCCCCAGCCAAATCCCATGACAAACAGAAAATCCAGCGAAATATTCACAACGGAAGCAATCACCATCGCAAGTAGCGGATTCTTTCCGTCTCCTAATGAGCGCAGCACGCTGGCACAGAAATTATAAGCCATTACGACCGGCGTGCCCGCAAACAGAACCCTGAGATATGCTATCGATACCGGCTGAATTTCTATCGGCGTATGTAAAAGCTCCAGCACTGCCAGGGCACATCCCTGCCCTACTGCTGTCATTCCGATTGCGCAAATCACTGCCAGCACGATCGAATTTGTCACAACCTGCCGCAGTCTGTGGTAATTGCCCGCGCCAAACTGCTGCGCCATCAGGATCGCAAAGCCTTGTGCAAAGCCCTGGATCACAGAGAGCACCAGCCAGTTCAGCCAGTCCACTGCTCCCAGCGCTGCCAGGGCGTCCACACCGAGCTGCTTTCCGACAACCGCTGTATCTACTACCGTGTAGAGCTGCTGACAGAGATTTCCCGCCATCAACGGCAGAGAAAACAGAAAGAGCAGGCGCAACGGACTTCCATCTGTCATATGTTTCGTACGTGTTTGTTTTATTGTCTGTTCCATGTCACTCCTCAAATTTCTCGCACTCTGTGATCACATCCTGTCACAGTCCGTGCTTCAGTCCACCTTCAGAATCAGCTCCAGCACGCGCTTCGCACTCACTACCAGCTCATCCCTTGTAATTCTTCCAGCTTCGTAATCCTTCTTCAGACGCTCCGGATAGCCACATCCCATCTTGACGTCATTTCCGGCCTGAATCTCCAGATATTGCTCCGCATGGTTCCACCAGTCCGTCGTCACAAGACCACCAAAGCCCCACTCATCCCGCAGGATACCGGTCAGCAGATCTTTATTCTCTGAATCGCGCTGTCCGTTTACAATATTATAAGAAGACATAATCGTCCACGGATCTGCCTCTTTTACGACGATCTCAAAACCCTTCAGATAAATCTCACGCAGCGCACGCTCAGAGACACGGGAATCACTCTCAAAGCGGCAGGTCTCTTTGTTGTTGCAGCAAAAATGCTTTACAGATGCTGCCACATTGCGGGACTGAATGCCGCGCACCATCGCTGCACCGGTCTTTCCTGCGATCAGCGGATCCTCTGAATAATACTCAAAGTTTCTTCCGCACAGCGGACTTCTGTGAATATTCATCGCCGGGGTCAGCCAGACAGCAATATTATTTTCCAGTACCTCTGCCGCACCTGCTGCGCCTACCTGCTCTACCAGTGCTTCATTCCACGTCGAAGCGAGCAGCGTCGCACACGGGAATGCAGTCGTGTGTACGCCGACTTCCGGACGGATACGCAGACCGGCCGGACCATCTGCCGTCATAATATTCGGTACACCATACTCCGGAAGATTACCAAAACCATACGTGTTCGCCACGCCAGTGTTCGGCTGTCCACACAGTAAGGAGATCAGATCATCCACGGAAAGCTGCTCCATAAAGGCTTCCAGCGTAGCTCTTCCTTCTGCGACATCGATCAGGCGCACCGATCTCTCCGATACACCAAGCAGTGAGCCATGTGCTGCCCGTACATCCGGATCCTTTGCCGGAGTCTGCTTCGGATCCCAGTCTGAAATGCGCACCTTTGCCTCATCAACCGGCAGCTCTTCCATCGTTCCATCCGGACGCAGACGTTCTCTTAACAGGTTCGATGCACAGCGGCTTTCCAGCTGCTCCACAACGATTGTCTCCGCTACGGTATACACCGCGGACACTTCCCTGACATCACGCACACTCGTTCCGAGCCAGAACTGATAGTCTCCCCTTTCCAGCACATATGCAAACGCCTGAACCTTTCCGAGATCATCGTAGGATGCAATCTGATACGGCGTCACCTTCAGACTTACGATCTGACGCTCGCCCGGCTGCAGAAGGCGTGTCTTCACATATGCTTTCAGTTCCTTAGCCGGCTTTCCGAGCAGTCCCTGCGGTGCTGACACATAAAGCTGTACCACTTCTTTTCCCGCACAGTCACCAATGTTTGTCACCTCTGCACGTACACAGATGCCATCCGCATCCATCTGCACATCCCGCTCTTTTACCAGAAACTTCGTGTAGGAAAGTCCGAAGCCAAACGGATAGATGATCTTCTCCTGCGCCCCCGGTACGGTCTCAAAATAACGGTACCCGACATAAATATCATCTGTATAATTTACATAATATTCTGAATCATGGAAGCCCTCTGAGGACGGATAATCCTCCAGACATCCCGCAAAGCTGTCGACCAGCTTTCCGGACGGACATGCATCCCCGCACAGAAGATCTGCCGCCGCAAGACCGCCTTCCATACCGCCCTGCCATGCCATAAGCACCGCCTGAATATCCGGATCCGCACAGAACCATGAGGTATCGACCATACCACCAACGTTCATCACAACGATGACCTTTTTAAAATTCTGCTTTACCACATCAACCATACGCTGTTCCGCATTTGAGAGGTAAAAATCACCACGCTCAAATACCTGTTCTGCGCGTGACAGCAGCTGGCGCTCCTCTTCCCCCTGGTATTCTGAAATATGCAGCTCGCCCGCTTTCACAGTCCGGTCCCAGTTCTCCCCGGAAAACCGGCAGATCGAGATAATCGCCGTATCGGTAAATGCCTTCGCCCCTGCGAGCAGCTCCTGCGGAATCTCCGGCTCCTCTGTCATGCCCGGCACCACACCTCCGGCATACTGCTGTTTCGTCACCTTCTCATAAAAGTCCGCCAGAGGTGCATAAACTGCGACCTTTCCTTCTGCTTCTTTTACCTTCATCCCTTCCTGCAGGCTGCGCACATAATCTACGGTCACATCGCCGCTTCCGCCGCCGCCCTTTACATAATCTGTGCTGCCTTTGCCGAACAGCGCGACCTTTTTTCCAGCCGGAACCGGAAGTACATCGTGCTCATTTTTCAGAAGCACCATACCCTCCCGTGCCGCCTCCCTCGACAAGGCGATATGCTCTTTTGATCCGGTGATTCTTGTCCCGTCCTTGCCCATCGGCAAAACCGGCTGATAAATAAAACGTCCCCAGTTTCTCATCTTCGTTGCTCCTCCTGTATTTTCCCCGTGTTTCTCCACGTGTTTTTTATATAATTATACATTTTTAATGCTGCCTGAGCATACTTCGATCCAGTACGACATCCGCAAGCTTCCGCTTCGGCACATGATGTATATCCTGTTCATCCCGGTAGTACGCGATGCTCTCACCATCCTCAACTTCTTCGAGCACGACCGTCTCTGCCGGCTTTCCGATCGCCACGATAAGCATCGGTGAGAGATACTCCGGAAGAGAAAGTGCTTCTTTGACGCTGCCTGCGCCAAAATTGCCAATCATACAGCCGCCAAGTCCCATCTCTGTCGCCGCAAGCAGAATTGTCTGAGCCGCAATCCCGACATCCCTCTGAAACCGTACCAACGACTCGCCGCGCTTTGTATTCTGGCAGATGACAATAAAGGCAGTCGGACACATATGCGGATGCGGAAGCGTCAGCTCCGGCAGTCCCTTCGCCCACTTTGTCAGTGCCTGGATTTTATCCACCTCATCCTTCTCCCATGCGAGGTAGTACTGCAGTGGCTGCCGGTTCACACTGGATGCCGCAAGTCTTGCGCAGTCTGCCATCTCCAGCAGTTCTTCCTTTGTCACGCAGCGACTCTCATCATACCCGCGATAGCTGCGGTTCGCCTTTACCAGATCCTTTAACATCCTGTTCCCTCCTTTTGCTCCCGTATCCATTTCTGACAGTCCTCCAGCTCATCTTCGCAAAACAGCTGCAGACCTGCCCGCCGCAGCCATTCTGCAGTCACACCGTATCCCAGAATCCGTACCCCGGAAAATGTCCCATCGTATATCTGGTGTGTACCGCAGGACGGACTGCGCTCCTTCAAAATAGCTGCCTTACAGCCGAGCAGCTCAGCCAGACGCACGGCCTCTCCTGCCCCTTTTGCAAACTGCAAGCTCACGTCCCGTCCGCTTCTTGATACGACGCCGTCCCCGGAGCGCTCAGACGGCTCCCTCGGAGTCGGCAGACCTCCATACACCTCCGGGCAGAACGGAATGAGTTCTGCTTCGCGCGCAATCAATTCAAGCTGCCGGAGCCCATTGTCCCTCCCATCATATCGGCAGGACACGCCGAGCAGGCAGGCACTTACCAAAATTTTCATCTTCTATCCCTCACATCAGATTTGTATCTCCCGGCAAACGAAAGCCTTCTCCGATCACCTCGTTTGACTCCACAATGATGACAAATGCCTTCGGATCCACCTCATGTGCACACTTCCGGATCGCGTACATCTCTTTATTGTTGCTCGCACACATGACGACCGGCTTCGACTCACCTGAATATCCGCCGGATGCATTCAGAATCGTCGCGCCGCGCCCGGATATCCGGTCGATCGCCGTCACCATCTCTGGTGCATAGTCCGTGATAATCAGCGTCAGCTTGCCGGAGCTTGTCCCGTAAATGACCTTATCCAGTACGGTCGAATACAGATAATTCAGCAACAGGCCATAGATAACCGCATTTCCGCTGCCGAGCAGAAATCCGCCGATGACGATAACAAGCGTATCCATTGCAAACGCAATCTTCCCCAGAGAAAGATGAGGATGATAGTATTTGATCGCCATCATAATAAAGTCAAAGCCTCCGGTCGATGATCCGCGCATAAAAATAATCGCATAGCCGATGCCCAGCAGAACCCCGGCACAGATTGCCGCCAGTATCAGATCACCCTGATAAAGCGGAAGCCTTGGGCCGACAAGATCCATGACCGCCGATGTGATCAGTGTCGACTTCAGCGAAGACAGATAAAATTGCTTTCCAAGTGTCTTATAGCAGCACAAAATAATCGGTATATTAAGTGCCACTGTCATCACGCCAACCGGAAGCCCAAAGAGCTGATAAAAAATCAGTGCCACACCGGATACACCGGTCATCGGAAAGTCTGCCGGCACCGCAAAGCTGTAAATTGCAATACTCAGAAGCAGTCCTCCGGCGATATCCGTGAGGATATCCAGTATCCATTTCTTTTTCTTTTCTTTCATTTGACCCTCCACACACCTTCCGTTCATTGCCCCGGAGATATTCTATAGCAGGAAAGCGCCATGAATACGCAGCGCACCGGGCCTTGCAGCAGCCGGCAGACTGGATATTGATGACGCTTTATGAGCGGTTGTCCGTATCCGCATAATAGTAAATTCATCTTACACCATCCCTTTTCCATCCGTCAACCCCCATAAAAAGAAATACAAATTCTGCATGTTTTAAAAATGACTTTTAGTCATTATTCACATTGACTTTACATTTCTTTTATGGTAGAGTTTTTGTAATAATAGTGTAAATAACCTTTTCGCGGAACGCTTCTTTAATTTTATTCGGAGGAATACTATGGGAAAGATTGAGGTAAATAAAAAACAGAAAAAAGAGTCTCTTCTGAATACAGCCTTCTCTCTCTTTACTTCCAAAGGCTTCCAGAAGACTTCGATTTCAGATATTGTAGACAATGCAGGGGTCGCAAAGGGAACCTTTTACCTGTATTTTTCAGACAAATACGATCTCCGTAACAAGCTGATCGCCCACAAAGCCGGTGTCCTGTTTCTGGATGCATATCACGCGCTGACTGATCAGAAGGTGACCGGGATCGAAGAACAGATCATCTATATCACGGATTACATCATCCAGCGCCTTATCCGGGACAAGTCGCTGCTCGGCTTTTTATCCAAGCACTTAAGCTGGGGCGTCTTCCGCAACAATCTGATCGCCGGAACAGACAACAATGAGCAGAATGTCTACCTTATCTTTATGAATCTTCTGCATGCATCCGGCTATGACTTCAAAGACCCGGAGATTATGATCTACATGCTGATCGAGCTGGTCAGTGGCTCCATTTACAATCCTCTGCTCTATGAACAGCCTGTACCGATTGATGCGATCCGATCATATCTGCACGATTCTATCCGGCATATAATCCGACAGCACATTCAGACAGAAAGCGACTCCTCGCAGACTGCCAATAGTGCTGCCTCTGATATAAAATGATGATGATGCCAGGGTCAAAAGGTCAAACATGAGAAAGTAGCGATTTACGTAGTAAATCAGCGGATTTCGAATGTTTGCAGAATTGCGGGAGCTGCTTCGCAGCGGAACAATTCGTAGGCATCAGTTGGGAGCAAAATACCTTTTGACCCGCAAAATACTGAAAAATGAGCGGACATCCGTTTTCTCAGATCCGCATGCTCAGGGAAATCCTTTTCTTCTGCATATCCACGCCGATCACCTTTACTTCTACGATATCTCCAACGCTTACAACCTCGAGCGGATGTTTGACAAACTTCTTGTCCGTCAACTCAGAGATATGCACCAGTCCGTCCTGATGTACGCCGATGTCTACAAAAGCACCGAAGTCAATAACGTTACGGACGGTTCCTTTCAGGATCATTCCTTCCTTCAAATCCTTCATTTCAAGCACATCCGTGCGCAGGATCGGCTTTGGCATCTCGTCACGCGGGTCACGTCCCGGCTTGCACAGTTCCTGCACAATATCCCGAAGTGTCAGTTCTCCGATGCCGATGCGTGCTGCCATTTTTTTATAGTCCTTCACATAAATTGCCTTTGTACCGGACTCGCCTGCCCAGCTTTTACCGTAGCCAAGCTCTTCCAGAAGCTTCCCGGCTGCCTCATAGCTCTCCGGGTGAATACTCGTCGCGTCGAGCGGGTTGTCTCCGCCGCTGATCCGCATAAAGCCTGCGCACTGTTCAAATGCCTTCGGGCCAAGCTTTGCCACCTTTAGCAGCTCCTTCCGGTTCCGGAATTTTCCGTTTTCTTCCCGGTACGCTACGATATTCTTCGCAATTGCCTTGGAAATGCCGGAAATATGCTCCATCAGCGGAACAGACGCCGTATTCAGATCCACACCGACACGGTTCACACTGTCCTCAACCACGCCGTCGAGCGCCTCTCCGAGCTTCTTCTGATTCATATCATGCTGATACTGTCCCACGCCGATGGACTGTGGCTCGATCTTCACCAGTTCCGCAAGCGGATCCTGCAGCCTTCTTGCAATGGATGCCGCACTTCTCTGTCCCACATCAAACTTCGGAAATTCTTCGCTTGCCAGTTTACTGGCTGAATACACGGATGCTCCAGCCTCATTGACGATCACATACTGCACTTTCTCCGGAATCTCTTTTAACAGCTCCACAATAAACTGCTCGGACTCCCTGGATGCTGTTCCGTTTCCAAGCGAAATCAACGTAATATGATATTTCGGAATGATCTTTTTCAATAAATCTTTCGATGCTTTGATCTTCGCAGGAGTCGTCGGGGCAGTCGGATAAATGACAGTCGTTCCCAATACTTTTCCGGTCGGATCTACCACAGCAAGCTTACATCCTGTACGGAATGCCGGGTCCCATCCCAGCACGACCTGACCGGTGATTGGAGGCTGCATCAGAAGCTGGTGCAGATTTTTACCGAAGACTTCAATGGCTCCGTCCTCTGCCTTTTCTGTCAGATCACTGCGGATCTCCCGCTCGATCGCCGGACCGATCAGACGCTTATAGCTGTCTTCCACCGCTTCTTTCAGCGCCTGCTCCGTAGCACCGTTTTTTCCATGAATGGTCTGCTTTTCCAGATATCCGAGAATCTCATCCTCGGGTGCTTCAATCTTGACCGTCAGGATCTTCTCTTTCTCCCCACGGTTCAATGCAAGAATACGGTGTCCTGCAAGTTTTGATAATGGCTCCTCAAACTCATAATACATTTCATAGACAGATTCTGCCTCCGGATCCTTTGCAGTGGAAATCAATTTTCCCTTTTTCATCGTAATCTTACGGATCCAGCTTCTGTAATCTGCCTCATCAGAAATAGCTTCTGCAATGATATCTTTCGCTCCTGAGATCGCATCCTCCACGGATGTCACACCCTTTTCTTCTGACAGATACTGCTCTGCCTCTTCTCTAAGCGGTCGCTTCAGCTGCTGCAGTGTGATAACCGCTGCCAGAGGCTCCAGACCTTTTTCTTTGGCGATCGTAGCTCTTGTTCTTCGCTTTGGACGATACGGGCGGTACAGATCCTCTACTACTACGAGCGTCTCTGCTGCCAGAATCTGACTTCGAAGCTCCTCTGTCAGCTTGCCCTGCTCTTCAATACTGGAAAGAACCTGCTCTTTTTTCTCCTCCAGATTTCTCAGATAGACCAGACGCTCATGCAGCTTTCGAAGCTGCTCATCGTTTAATGAGCCTGTCACTTCTTTTCGATATCTTGAAATAAACGGAATCGTGTTCCCTTCATCGATCAATTTTACCGCTGCATCCACCTGCCAGCGCTTTACTTCCAGTTCTTCTGTCAATTTCTGATTGATATCCATATTATTTTCCTCACTTCTGTTATTATTTTTTCCCTTGCCCTCATGAAAAATAGAATAACTGGTGCTATTATAACACAGGTCTGTATTTGGAAACCATAAAAAATATTTACGCTTCTTCTGTTCTCTGCTATCATAAAAGAAAAAACAAAAGAATGTGAGAATCTTTATGAACCGAACGATCACATATTTGATTTCCGACAAAGATGCCGGATTTACCATTGAGCAAAACTTAAGACACCGCGGATATTCCGCCAAAAACATTACCCATTTAAAAAAGACACCAGAAAGTGTCCTGTTAAATGGTATATGGGTTCACATGACACACCGCCTGACATCCGGAGATGAGCTGGTGATCCGGATTGTAGAAGAGCAATCCTCCAAACGAGTTCCTCCGGTAGAACATCCCATCCATATTGTCTATGAGGATGAAGATATTCTCGTCATCGACAAGCAGGCCGGGATGCCGATCCACCCCTCTTTGAACAACTACTACAATTCTCTGGCAAATGCACTCGCCTGGTATTTTGAGCAGCAGAAGAAACCCTTTATCTTCCGCTGTGTGAACCGGCTGGACCGTGATACTTCAGGACTGACCATCATTGCCAAACATGTAGTCAGCGCCGCGATCCTGTCCTCCATGAATGCAAGACGGGAAATTCACCGGGAGTACCGTGCCATCGTGCGCGGACATCTCACTCCGGAATCCGGTGTCATTACCGCTCCGCTTGGCAGAAAAGACAGTTCCATCATTGAGCGTACCGTAGATTTTGACCACGGAGAAAAAGCAGTCACCTACTATCAGTTTCTGGAAGAAAAAAACGGCCACAGCCTTGTCTCACTCCGGCTGGGAACCGGACGAACCCATCAGATCCGGATTCATATGAAATACATCGGTTTTCCTCTGATCGGAGACTATCTGTACAACCCTGATATGGAACACATCACCCGGCAGGCTCTGCACTCCTATCGTCTGACATTTCTCCATCCTATCACCGGGCAGAAAATGGATTTCACTGCTCCTCTTCCCGATGATATGAAAAAGATCCTGAACTGACTGCAGGATCTTTCTTTATATCTGTTGTTCTGTTATGCTTCTTCTGTAAATGCAATTAAAAGCTGATGTAAAATCCGGTGCAGATGGGGCAGATATTCCTGCATCGTAACCGGCTGCTTATAAAGAATACAGTTATAACTTGTAGAACCGAGCAGCTCTATAATCGTAAACAACAACAACTCCGGCTCTTCACATTTCACATTAAATTTGTTTAATGCCTCCAGATAATGTTCGTAAAATCCCTGTGCCTCCGGAAACTCTGTACTGGAAAACGCGTTTTTAAAAATGCCCCAGGACAGGTTCTTTGCAATAAACTGCATCAGCGAATGCTGTTTTTCAAATCTTCCAATAATGTAATCTGTCAAAAACAGAACCTCTTCCTCAAAGCTGTTGATCTCCTTCTTGTCCAGTTCTTTATGTGCATCTTCAAACAGCTTTCCTGCCTCATATGCAATCAGCCTGTCCCGCAGATCGTACTTGTCCTTGAAATATAAATAGAATGTTCCCTTTGCAAGACCTGCCTTATTTACAATATCGGATATGGTTGTCTTTGCAAAACCTTTATCCGTAAACAATTCATACGCCGTCTGAAACAGTGCATTCTTCTTTCGTTTCTTATTGGTTTCTACCTTTCCCATTTTCATTCCCCCTGGTATTTCCTGACTTTTGCAGTATCCCTGCAACTGCATCCTTAATTATCAGGCAAATTTTTTAGAAAGTCAACAAAAATGACTTTTTTTCATTTTTTGTTGTCATATTATTGACTATTAGTCATTTTGTACTATAATGTGAAGTATAGAAAAAAAGATAGGGGATGATATCATTGGTCAAAACTGGCAAATGGATTGCCAGGCACAGGATTTTGATTCTGCTGATCGGAATTCTGCTGCTGATTCCATCATTTTTTGGAATGGCAAAAACAAAAATCAATTATGATTTACTAAGTTATCTTCCGGAACATCTGGAGACTGTCAAAGGACAGGATATTCTGGTAGACGAATACGGCATGGGAGCATTTTCCATGGTTGTTGTGGAAGATATGGAACTCAAAGATGTACAGAAATTGGAAGAACAATTCAGCAAAGTACCACACGTCAAAGATGTTCTCTGGTACGATGATGCTGCTGACATTACTCTCCCTGTAGAAATGCTTCCTTCTGATTTAAGAAAAGCTTTTTTTAACGGAGATGCCACAATGATGCTGGCACTTTTCGATAACACCACTTCTTCCGATGAAGCGATGAATGCAGTCTCCCAGATGCGTGAAATTACAGATAAACAATGCTTTATCAGTGGAATGACCGGTGTTGTCACAGACATAAAAAACATCAGTCTTCAGGAACTTCCGATTTACATTGTGATTGCTGTTATGATGTGCTTTTTGGTTCTGGAGCTGACTTCACAATCGTTCCTGGTTCCGATTCTGTTTTTGTTCAGCATCGGAGTCGCTATACTCTACAATCTGGGAAGCAACATTTTCCTCGGTGAAATTTCGTATATTACAAAAGCACTGACCGCAATTCTCCAGCTCGGGGTTACGATGGACTATTCCATCTTCCTGCTGAACAGCTATGAAGAAAATAAACTCCGTTTCCCGGGGGAAAAGGAACGCGCCATGGGGCACGCCATTGCGAACACATTCAAATCCGTTGTAGGAAGCTCTGTCACTACGGTAGCCGGATTCTCTGCGCTTTGTATCATGACCTTTGCGCTTGGCCGGGATCTTGGAATCGTTATGGGAAAAGGCGTCATCATCGGTGTGATCTGCTGTGTCACCATTTTACCTGCTCTGATTCTTGTTTTTGATAAACCGATCGAAAAAACAAAGCACAAACCACTTTTCAAAAATGTGGAGAAGCCTTCAAACTTCATTACAAAACACTATAAAGTATGGCTGGCAGCATTTTTAATCCTGCTCCTCCCTGCAATTTACGGAAATAGTCACACGGAAATCTACTACAATATCGCAGAATCGCTTCCGGACTCTCTGCCGAGCAATGTGGCAAACCAAAAACTGGAAGAAGATTTTGACATGAGCAATATGCATATGATCCTGATGGATAAAAACATGGATGGCCTTGAAAAACAGAATATGTTAAGTGAAGTAGACAAGATCGACGGCGTAAAATGGAGTCTGAATATGAATTCTCTGATCGGGCCTTCCATTCCAGATTCCATGATTCCGGATGACATCAAAAAAATGCTGCAAAGTGACAACTATGAGCTTGCGTTTGTCTGTTCTGAATACGGTTCCGCAACTCCAAAAGTTAATAAACAGATTGCTGCAATCGATAAAATCGTAAAATCCTATGACAAAGATGCCATGGTCATCGGAGAAGCCCCTTTAATGAAAGATCTTCAAGATGTTACTGATATTGACCTTCTCAATGTAAATCTGATTTCCGTTGCGGCAATTTTTTTGATCATTATGCTCATTTTCAAATCTATCTCGCTTCCGGTCATTCTGGTTGCTGTGATTGAATTTGCAATTGCCGTCAATATGGCGATCCCGTTTTATCAGGGCATCAGCCTTCCATTTGTGGCAAGTATCGTAATCGGTACCATTCAGCTTGGAGCAACGGTAGACTATGCGATCTTAATGACCAGCCGTTATCAAAAAGAGCGCAGCCGCGGACATAACAAAAAAGAAGCAATTTCTATTGCACACAAAACGAGCATGCTTTCTATCATCAGCAGTGGACTTAGCTTCTTTGCCGCAACCTTCGGTGTTGCCTGGTACTCACAGGTCGATATGATCAGTTCTATCTGTACGCTGCTCGCAAGAGGGGCTCTGATCAGTATGGCAGTCGTAATTCTGGTGCTGCCTGCAGCATTTATGATTTTTGATAAGCTGATCTGCAAGACCTCGATTGGTTTTCTTCATAAAAAATAAAGAAAGGATGTTATTGAAATGAATAAAAATCGCAAAATAAAACGTGGAGTCACAGCCGGAATCGCTGCCGGAATGTCACTTCTTTTAGGTGCACTTCCTGTCTGTGCCGCTGATACTTCTGTTTCCAAGGATGAAACTGTCTATGTCAATGCCGATGCCACCGGAAGCCAGAAACAGGTCACTGTCTCCAACTGGCTGAAAAATGCAGGTCTTGAAGATACCGTAGCGGATGAAAGCACTCTGGAGGGAATCAAGAATATCAAAGGAACAGAAACGTTCACAGAAACCGGGGATACACTGACATGGGATACCGATGGAAAAGATATTTACTACCAGGGAACAACGGATAAAGATCTCCCTGTGTCTGTCAAACTGACCTATATTCTGGATGGAAAAGAAATCTTCCCTCAGGATCTGAAAGGAAAGAGCGGACATTTACAGATTAAAATTGATTATACCAATCATGAAAAAAAGACAGTCAGCATTGATGGCAAATCAGAAGAAGTATTCTCCCCTTTTGTCATGCTCACCGGACTGATTCTTCCTACCGAAACATTTTCCAATGTAATGATCGATAATGGAAAGGTCATCTCCGACGGAAATCGGAATATCGTACTTGGATTTACAACTCCTGGACTCAAAGAAAGTCTTGGAATCAACGAAGACACTTCCATCACACTTCCGGAAAGTCTGGAAATTTCTGCTGACGTAACAGATTTCAGTATGTCCTCTACCTTCACAGTGGGACTCTCTGACCTGTTCGATCAGCTCAATCTCAAGGACATCTCCGATATGGATTCTTTGAAATCCTCTCTTGATGAACTGGAAGATGCTGCTATGCAGCTCGTTGATGGTTCCTCACAGCTTTCAGAAGGTGCAGATACCCTTGGAAGCAGCTACGGGGAATTTGATGCCGGTATCCAGACTTTAAAGACCGGTATCGATGCACTGCAGGAAGGAGCTGGCACTCTGTCCGATGGAATCAACAGCTATACCACCGGAGCTGATCAGCTCAATGATGGGATTCAGACTTATCTCGGCTCTAATGGAGTCCTGACCGGAAAAGTAACAGAATATGTAAATGGTGTCAACACTTTTGTTCTCGGTGCAAAATCCTATACGGAAGGTACAGACCAGCTCTGTGGCGGGATCACTTCCTATATTAAAGGCGAACAACAGCTCTCCGAAGGTGCCGCACAATTATCTGAACTTGGAGATGGACTGACTCAAGTAAAATCTGCCATCACACAATTAAATTCTGTACTCGACGGAAAAGGTTCCAGCGAAGAAGATATCAAAGCTGCATCTACAAAACTCTCCGAAGCTACCGGGCAGCTTGCTGACGCACTAAATAATATGCAGCCTCTTTTAAACCAGGTAGATTCTATGATTTCCTCAGGTCAAACGCTGCTTACAGAGGTCACCACACTTTCTTCCGAGCTAAAACAAGAAATCCAGCAGCCTGCACAGCAGCTGATAACCGGAATGCAGCAGCTCATCACGCAGTTACAGGAAATCAATCAGGCGGTTTCCACATTCAAAAGCAGCTGCACTGCCGTTGTCACTAATATCAACACACAGATTAGTGAAAGAAATGCACAGATTGAATCTGTAAGCTCCACTGCCGCAAATGCAAGTGCTCAGCTTCAAACTTCGATTGACGCTCTCAACGCACAACTTGCTCAGGCAAATGCTTCCGGTAACACAGAACTTGCCTCTCAGCTTCAAGCTTCCATCGCAACACTGACAGAAGCGCAAACTCAGACAGGAAATTTGAGCAGCTCTCTGCAACCTCTTGCCTCTGTTACAAACGAAGGCAGTGCCCAGCTCCCAACACTGGATACCAATGCACTGACGCAGACAATAACACAGATTTCCACTGCTTATCAAGGCATTGAATCCTCTTTCACTAAGCTGTCTGCAAAACTTCCGGAGATCCAAAAGCAACTAGATCAGCTCTCTAACATCAAACTTCCGGAAAATGCAATGTCTCAGTTAAAAGACAATGTAGACAAAATCAATGCTGGTATGAAAGCTCTGGATCAAGGACTGACCACCGTATCCAAAAACATGGGACTTCTGGACAAATCCACTGATTCTCTTCCATCTGCAGTAAACGGCATCAACGCTCTCCTCGGTGGATTTCAACAACTGGATGGATACAATCAGACATTACTCAACGGAGCATCCAAATTAAAAGCAAACAGTCCTTCTCTGGTTGCCGGTATCAATACTCTGGCTGGCGGTACGGACGAACTTGCCTCCGGACTCAACACACTTGCTACCCAACTTTCTGACGGTTCCGGAGCGCTGGCGGCAAACAGCGCTGCACTTCGAGACGGTGCTTCCACACTCCTTTCCGGAACAACAGAGCTTTCCAAAGGCGGAACCACATTGCTAAATGGAAGTAATCAGGTAAAAGACGGAATCACACAACTTCAGGATGGCGCCCACACATTAAAAGATGGAATGCAGAAATTTGATGAGCAAGGTACTCGTAAACTGAAAGATACTGTTGAAAAGGAATTAGGCAATATTCTAGACCGATTAGAAGCCCTGACCTCTGCTCAGTGCAGCTATGACACCTTCAGTGGAAAGGCAAAAGATATGGAAGGAAATGTAAAATTCGTCATTGAAACAGATGCGATTGAATAAGAGGAATAATACACATTGATAAGAGAATCCCTGTCAAGATACTGGATCTTCATAACTCCGAAATCTTGACGGGGATTTATTGTTGCAAAATAAGTTATCTTGCCATATAAAAGATCATTTCTTATAAATAAAAATATCGCAGAACTGTTTACCTCAACAATTCTGCGATATCTTTCTTCTCATAAAGTCAGTAATGCCGGCGACCGGAATCGAACCGGTACGGGAGTATAAGTCCCGCAGGATTTTAAGTCCTGTGCGTCTGCCAGTTCCGCCACGCCGGCATAAATGGGACCTACAGGACTTGAACCTGTGACCCTCTGCTTGTAAGGCAGATGCTCTCCCAGCTGAGCTAAGATCCCACGTCATCAACGAGGTTTATTATACTATATGGCGTGAAAGCTGTCAACACTTTTTTACAACATTTTAAACATTTTTCTTCACTTTTCTTTACAAAGATATCAAGAGATTTTACAATCTTTTTTCTTAACAAGGCATTCTTTATATTTTATGCATTCTACTCTTCCTTCTCCCGATGCATCGCCGAAACTACCGCCGCCAAATGCAACAACACCCCATCTGAAAGTGCAGATTCTTCAACTTCAAACTTCGGATGATGATTTGGATAGCACTTTCTTCCCGGTGTGCCACAGCCTACGAAGGCAAATACACCCGGCACTTCCTTCTGATACCAGGAGAAATCTTCTCCAAGCATTAATGGCGCGATATGGACAAGCTTTCTATTCTCTAATAGCTGTTCCGCTTCGTCTGCGATTCGGCGGGAAAGTGCTACATCGTTAAGTACTGGTGGATGAGAGCCCTGTTCATAGGCAATCTTTACGTTTCCGCCGTAGCTGTCTGCTACTGCTTCTGCTCTTCTTCGAATGGCATCCTGTAAGTGCTGTGCTACGTCTTCAGAATAGCTTCGGCAAGTTCCTTCTAAGACTGCCTTACCGGAAATAATATTATACTGCGTTCCCGATTTTAAGGAACCAACTGTCACAACCGCTCCCTCAATCGGGTCAAGCTCTCTTGCTACAATTGTCTGTACATTCATTACAAAGTCAGCAGCCATAACGGTAGCATCCACACATTGATGTGGCTTTGCGGCATGACCACCTTTTCCGATGAAAGTGATAGTAAAACGATCTGTCTGTGCCATTCTGGCTCCCGGCTCCACAGAAATCTCTCCTGCTTTTATATCGGAAAAGAGATGCAGGCCAAACACTTCATCAACATCTTCTAATATTCCCTGGGAAATAATCTGCTTTGCACCTTTTGTATTTTCTTCAGACGGCTGAAAAATTAATTTGACACGGACAGTCAGTTCAGATTCCATTTCTTTTAAAATAGAAGCTGCTCCTAACAAGCCTGTAATATGACCATCATGTCCGCAGGCATGCATCTTTCCAGGATGCTTTGACTGGAATGGCAAATCTGTATCTTCTAAAACCCTAAGGCCGTCAATATCTGCTCTAAGACCTACTGTATAGGCATCATGTGGTCCAATATATGCAGTTACTCCTGTTGGATCTAAACGAAGTGGATGAATCCCCATCCCGGTAAGCTTCTCACAGATTAATTCTGTTGTTTCTTTTTCTTCAAATCCAAGTTCCGGTATCTGATGAAATTCATGATACCAGGAGATAAATTCTTCTCGTTTCTTTGATACTTTTTCCAATACTTCTTCCCTTGTCATATCAAACCCTCTTTTCTGTCCTGTTTCCTTCTATCATTTGCTCTAATTGCATCATCTAGGAATTCTTGAATATTATCCTCGAATCAGGCGTACAATCAAAACTGCTGCAATAATTATCACTGCAAGCGGCAACAATGCCCGCAATAAAAATAATACAATGAAAAATACCAGTGCGGAAATAATAATTGTCATAATCATCTTACCGGCACTCTGCAAAGCTCCCTTCTGATTGTTGTTTTCGATATCTCTTCTGTCAGAATATGCATCTCCATAGCTACGGTAGGAACTATCATTCTGTGCATAACCACTTCCATAAGAATTATCTCCATAATCGGAATTACCAGAAGCACTTTCCTCTATTCCGTGCGCATCAATAATAGAGCGGGCAATAAGTCTTGGACTTCCTAACTCTTCAACGACCTGTTCCTCACTTTTTCCATTACGAATCTCATCCTCAAAATACTGTCTGTAATACGTTAATGAATCAGATAATTCATATGCAGACACTTCGCCCTGCAGACATTGTTCTAATTCCATAATAAACTGTTCTTTTGTCATTTCTCTACCTTTCTTTAGCTGTATATCTGTCCTTGTCCTACTATCTTTCTTTATTATCTGTTTTTGCCTAATATTATCTCTTCTTATTACCTTTTTGTCTATACTGCAGGTTTATTCTTATTATCTATTTTAACACTTATTTTTGTTATTTTAAAATATTATATTTTACGTCCTTTTCCGCCATATAATTTGTAATTTATCACTTATCAATATTGAAGCTTAAAATATAACATCGTATAGGGAGTTTTTCCCGCAATCTGCATCCGTAGCGAAGAAGCGCCGCTATACCGAAGAATAAACTGGAGATTATCATCTGAATACGTATCCTGGTCATAATCTTTCACCATAAACTGAATACTATTTGGACTTTTTTTCTCCAAAATATCCTCACATTTACTACGAAAACTTTTATAATCCTCACAAAGTAAATCTTTTTTTCTATAGTAATTATATTCGTTTCCTTCTGCCTTTTGATACAATGCCGCATTCCATTTATGGTCTGCTTTCATCTGTGTATCATCCACATTAAAATAAGGGTACATAATACGGGAAGTCTCATCCGGTTCCGGGTCATCCCAGGTAAGGTCTGCATGATACCACTCTTTATCAAGCTTTATCAAATTCCAGGCATGTTTTTCTCCATCTGCTGTCCCAGAAATCATCTTACAGGTCACACCAGAAAGGTCACAAAGCAGCTTCATCCCCTCTGCATAACCATTACATACCGCTTTCTTTAAAACCAGAGCACCATATGCACTATAGGCATCTCCTTCCGGCTCTTTCTTTCCACCTGGATATCCATATGCAACATTACTCACAATATAATCATGAATCAGCTTTTCCTTTTCATAATCACTTCGCTTCTTACTTTGTAAACTGGTAAGAAAACTTTTACAAGCTTCATACAAATCCCTTGCTTTTTCTCGTTCTTCTGGAATATCCTCCTCATCAAAAAAGGCTTTTTCTACATAATAATTATCACTAATCTCACAATTTAACGTCACATAAGACTTATTCAAAAACTTTACACTCTTTATCTGATATTCCTTTACCACACCATAAAAACCTTCTATATTCTGATTCAGCGTATCAAAATCTGTCTGATCAAGATCACTTGTCACAAAAGAAATCTTCGTCTTTCCACTAGATAGCGCATTTTCAATCTCTGCAAGCAGTTCCTTTTTCGTATCAATCACCGTCTGGGCAGAAGCATTCAGATGTGGCATCATACTGCAGCCACTGATTATGAAAATACTTATCCAGAGAGTTACTAACAATAATATTATCTTTCTTTTCATAAACACCTCATATAAATAATACCTTCAAAAATATTCTACCAACTTTTAACCAAAAAGGCAATTCTGATTTGCGCAGGCAAAGGAGACGCTCTCAGTAAATAAAAAACCTATATTTGTGACTTTAGTCGCTGCGGGTTGAATACTCGCTTACACACGCTCGTATCCAACCCTTGCTCCGAGGCCACAAATATAGGTTTTTTATTTACTGAGAGCTGTCTTGGGCTGCTGAAGTAAAGTCAGAATTTATGTTTTAAAAGATTTGCCGGATTAGAAATAGACAGCCGCTGTATATATTCTATCAGATTGCTCAAAAAATATGAAAAAGAAGCCCTAAAAAATTTATTGAATTTTTTAGGGCTTCTTCTTAATAATTCTTCCGGCAATCCGATTGCTATGCTTCTTTAGCGGCGTCTGTTTGTTTTGCTACACAAACCAGAATTTATAATTACATCATTCCCATTCCGCCGCCTGCTGGCATTGCTGGAGCTGGTGTATCCTCTTTAATGTCTGCTACTACAGACTCTGTTGTAAGCAATGTAGAAGCTACGCTTGTTGCGTTCTGTAATGCGCTTCTTGTTACCTTAGCAGGGTCGATGATTCCGGATTCAACCATGTTTACATAAGTTTCTGACAACGCATCAAATCCTACGCCTGCTTCGCTTTCTGCTACTTTGTTAATGATAACAGATCCTTCAAGTCCAGCGTTTGCTGCGATGTGATATAAAGGAGCCTCTAATGCTTTGAGAACGATTTCTGCACCAGTCTTCTCATCACCTGTGAGTTCTTTTGCCATCTCTTTTACAGCTTTAGCTGCATGGATGTAAGCAGATCCACCACCTGCGATGATACCTTCTTCTACTGCTGCTCTTGTTGCTGCTAAAGCATCTTCAAGACGAAGTTTTGCTTCTTTCATTTCTGTTTCTGTTGCTGCACCAACACGGATAACTGCAACACCACCAGATAATTTAGCTAATCTTTCCTGTAATTTTTCTCTGTCGAAATCAGATGTTGTCTCTTCAATCTGAGATTTAATCTGTCCTACTCTTGCTTTGATTGCTGCTTTATCTCCAGCACCGTCAACGATTACTGTATTCTCTTTTTCAACTTTAACAGATTTTGCACGTCCAAGCATATCCATTGTAGCATCTTTTAATTCGATGCCAACTTCTTCAGATACAACTGTACCACCTGTTAAGATAGCGATATCTTCAAGCATTGCTTTTCTTCTGTCACCATATCCAGGAGCCTTTACACCAACAACAGAGAATGTTCCTCTTAACTTGTTAACGATTAATGTTGTTAATGCCTCGCCTTCGATATCTTCTGCAATGATTAATAACTTAGCGCCACTCTGTACGATCTGCTCTAATAATGGAAGGATTTCCTGAATGTTTGAAATCTTCTTATCTGTGATTAAGATATATGGATCATCTAATTCAGCAACCATTTTCTCCATATCTGTTGCCATGTATGCGGAAATGTATCCACGATCGAACTGCATACCTTCTACAAGGTCAAGTTCTGTCTTCATTGTTTTGGATTCTTCAATTGTGATAACGCCATCCTGAGAAACCTTCTCCATAGCATCTGCTACTAACTGGCCAACTTCCTCATCAGCTGCGGAAATGGAAGCAACTTTAGCAATCTGCTCTTTGCCGCCAACCTGCTCGCTCATGTTTCCGATTGCTTCTACTGCTGCATTTGTTGCTTTCTTCATACCTTTTCGTAAAATGATTGGGTTAGCTCCTGCTGCAAGGTTCTTCATACCAGCGTTGATCATTGCCTGTGCTAAAACAGTAGCTGTTGTAGTACCATCACCAGCAACATCATTTGTCTTTGTTGCAACTTCTTTTACAATCTGAGCACCCATGTTTTCAAATGGATCTTCTAATTCGATATCTTTTGCGATTGTAACACCATCGTTTGTAATTAATGGAGCACCAAAGCTCTTATCAAGAACTACGTTACGTCCTTTTGGTCCAAGTGTTACTCTTACAGTATCTGCTAACTGGTTTACACCTGCTTCTAATGCTTTTCTGGCTTCTACGCCATATTTAATCTCTTTAGCCATAATAAAGATTCCTCCTGCTATATAAAAATATACTAACCAAAAATATTAATTATGATTACTTGTTTCAATCCACACTTGACAATTCATAGAATCTGAACAGTCAAATGTGACTAATGATTAATGTCTTGTCAGAAAAGAATATCATCTGTATTCTGCTGACACTAGAATTATTCTACGATTGCAAGAATATCACTCTGTTTTACGATGATGTACTCTTCTTCTTCCATCTTTACATTCGTTCCTGCATATTTAGAATAAATTACTTTCTGTCCAACGCTCACTTCCATCTTCACATCTTCTGTTCCAGGACCTACAGCAACTACTTCTGCTTCCTGTGGTTTTTCCTGTGCGGAGCTAGTAAGAATAATACCAGTCTTTGTCTTTGTTTCTGCCTCCAGCTGTTTTAATACAACTCTGTCTGCTAATGGTACTAACTTCATAATATAATGCCTCCTAATTCAAAATTAATTGTAAATCTGTTATCTTCTTGATTTTTATGTTGTTAGCACTCATTTCATTTGAGTGCTAATTGCTAATACCTATAATATGTTTTTTCTTTTATAATTGCAAGTTCTAAAAATCCTTATTTTTTTATTAATCAGCTTATATAGATATTTATTTTAAATTATCTCTTTTTTTCTAATTATATCTCTTTTTTACTCTTGTTTTCATTTGTCTATAATATTTCTTTTCCAAAGACTTTAGACGAAACTTTCCATTTCCCCAAATATCAATAATCTGTTTATACCCGCTTTTCGTCTTTATAATATCTCCTATCCTGGCATCTGGCGGAAGTTTAAACTTTCCCGGCACTTTCCGCATCTTATTTCTGCTTTTCTTCTTTCCATATATTTTGTGAGGAATTTCACGCATCCTCTCCATTACTGTCATTGGCTCTGCTTTTCTGCTATTTCTTTCTTCTGCATTCACCATCACGGAGCATAAAACTACACCTATAAGTATTCCCAATCCAATCTTCCTTATCCACATAACCTTTTCCTCCTGTATCTCCATAAAAATATATGAGTTTTCGCTTTCTCTCTATAATATAGACATAAAATTTATGCCAGAAGTTGCATTTTTACAAAAAAGAAAAGCGTACTATTTTATATAGTACACTTTATCACTTTTCTGATTTTATTACAATGTCTGTGCTTTTCTGATTTTTACCTGACAATTTCTATCATATTACTTTTTAGCATGCGAGCAGACTACATAATCTGTATCATAGGATAGTTGATTCTTCTTTACTATTCCACATTTTTTACATCGCTGCGCCTCATATGCTTCAATATGGCATCCTTTCTTTTTCGATTTATGAATCTTTAGTGTTCCCTCCTCCATAACATGGTTACATCTCTTTTGCTGTGCCTTTTTCTGGCCTTTATCAGAACCATTATTCATTAAATTCGACTGGAAAACTGGTGTGATTTTTCCCTGCTTTGATTCAAATAAAATGGCCGATTTACTAAAGTCAAGAGACGCATCTCCCATCGAAACATCTTCTCCATAAAAATAATCCCATTCCCCTTCTGTAAAAGTATTATCCTGGGATGGCACATCCTGTTCCTGCGTTGCACTATAAACAAAAATCGTCATAAAACTACACAGACACATTACTGTTAGAATTCCTGCTATAAAAAGCTGTATCTTCCCTGCTGGCTTTTTATCTTCATCTAAAATTCTATCAACTCGTTCCTGTATCTTTTCCCCATTATTCGTAAGTCCCTGCACAATCGCCAACCCCCGTCTTGGTATTGTCAAAGTTGCTGACTTTACGAGGAAAATTGCGTAATTCTTTTTTTCCTCTTTATTACTATTCTGCATACATACTGCATCACAATAGTATTCACACATCACTGAATATTGTTGAAAAAGATAATACACAAATGGATTATACCAATGAAAAATGCAAACAAGAAGTGCAAGCGCCTTCCAGAAAGTATCCCCATGCCGAACATGTGTAATCTCATGTCTGAGAAGCCACTCCTTCTCTTTAACTGTATAATCTCTTTTCGGGATAAAAATATTCGGGTGAAGCCATCCTACTGTACAAGGTGTTTTCACTTTTGCCGTCTGAAAAACCTCAATATCTTTTCCCCTTTTTCCAGAAAAGAAGTCTGTCTTTATTCCATTCTTCCTTATCTGCCTTTTTATAAAAAAATAGGTTCCATAATAATATATAACTAATATAGTACAAATAATGAACCATATAACTGTTACCAAAAAAATTCCTCTCGGTGTTACATAATAATCCCCAAATAATGATGGAATATTTACAACTTCAAATCCACTTATTTTCTTCCCTGCAATCCCCCAAAAATCAGCAAAATTAAATCGCTCTAATAACTTTTCTGGAAGAATCAAATATTTAAATTCCTGAAACGGACACAAATATAAAATAATAGATAATCGCAATATCCATATATATTTTTGTGCCGTCATGTGTTTCTTAAATATTTTTTTAATAAGAAGATACCCTAAGATAGGAAATGTCCCCGCCATATCCATCACAAGTTGTAGTACCATCCTTTTTCATCGCCTCTTTCCCCAGCTGTCTGTTATTACTTGTCTAAAATATGTGCGATCAGTTCCTTTTCATCAACTTTCGTAATTGCATTATTTCCAGTTAATGCTGCAATAAAATGACTAATCTTGCCTTCATAACATTCTTCAAGAATCGCTTTCGCCTTACGCTGCTTAAACTCTGCCTTTGTCAGTGCAGCCCCATAATATGCCTTTGTCTCTTCTTTTTTTCTCTCTAGCAGCCCTTTGTCAATCAAACGACTTAAAAAAGTATTCAACGTCTGTTTTTTCCAGTTTTTATCTTCTTCCTCGTTAAAATACTTCATCAATTCCCCAAAAGTATACTTCCCCCCTGTACTCCAGAAATACTCCATAATTCTGTATTCTGTTTTACTTAAATGACTGTTCATATACTTCTTCCTCCTGCTGTTCTTTGTGACATTTTCTTAACATATTAACTATACTATGTCACCAGTTATCACGCAAGTGGTTTTTGATTTAATTCATCAAGAACAAACAGACGAAGCCATTGAAGCCAATAAGCCATATTTGTGATTTTAATCGCGGCGCGTTGAATGTTCGCTTTCCCGCTCGCATCCAACACTTGCTCCGAGACCACAAATATGGCTTATTGGCTTCAATGGCTTCTGGCTGTGGCAGGATTTCGATGAATTAGAATCAATGTAGAGGGGATTTGAGGGAGAACGCGGAAGTCATCTATGTTTAACATGTAATAAACCCATCCTACAGATATTCAAAGACAGAAGCGGAAAAAGATAGTATAATAACAAATGTGACTTTAGTCGCGGCGTGTTGAATGTTTTGCTTACTGGCTCGCATCCAACACTTGCTCCGAGGTCACATTTGCTATTATACTATCTTTTTTCGGTTTGTCTGTCCATCCAAGGAGGTTTTTACATGAACAACAAAGGCCGTTATCACAATGATTATAGTCCTCGTTATCAGGATGCTTTTGATATTTACGAGAAAGCTAAAAATCACGCAAAGGAACAACGAAAAAAAGAGAGACTACACTCTCTTTCGGTTGTTGAACAGGAACATCGCAACAGAAGCGGCGATGATAATACCATATCCAACAAAACTCCACATGTCCGGAATCTGTCTAAGAAACAAAAATCCAAGGACGGTGGAGAAGATAATCTGTGAGTAATCATAGATGGAAATTTCTCCTGCCGGTGCACAGGTATAGGCAGCAGTAATTGTGAACTGGCCTCCGCTTGCAAATAAACCAGCAAGAAGCAGGCAGCCAAGCTGTGCAAGTGTCATCGGGTGAAAGTCAAATATAAGATATGGTAATGTCACAATACAGGAAAATGCGGAGAAGAAAAGGACGATAAACGGTCCTTTTACTCCGTTTGTTCCGAGCTTCCGTACATAAGTATAGGCGATTCCTGCTCCCATCCCACCTAAAAGGCCAACAAAGGCAGGCAAGGCTGTCACAGAAGCAAAGCCCGGCTTAATGATAAATAAACTTCCAACAAAGGCAATAAATACACATCCTGCTGCAAATGGATGTATTTTCTCTTTTAAAAGAATAAAAGAAAAAAGAATCGCAAAGAACGGGGACAGCTTATTTAAAATGGATGCATCTGCAAGCATCAGATGATCAATCGCATAATAATTACATAAAATACCAAGTGTTCCACAGACAGAACGCATCAGCAGGTTTTTAAGCTGGCCTTTCGGTACGTGAACTGGTGTATTTGACCTTTTCAGCGCAATCAGCGCAAAAAATACCGCAACAAAATTACGGAAAAAACTTTTTTCAATTGATGGCAAATCCCCTGCAAGCCGAACCATCATGTTCATAAGTGCGAAGAAAAAAGCAGACATAATGATCAGGATGATTCCCTTATTTTTCTGACTCATAATATATTTCCTTTCTATAAATTTTTAAATGGCAAAACAGACGAACTCTGGAAGCTATCTACTCCCTATCTGTGACTTTAGTCGCGGCTCGTTGAATGTTCGCTTACAAACAACTCCAGCCAAAGTCAGCTCCTAAAGAGAGAATAGAACCTATATTTGTGACCTCGGAGCTGCGAGGCCACAAATATAGGTTCTACTCTCTCTTTAGGAGCGTCTCCTTTGATGTCTGTTTCTTTTACTCTGAAGCTGTCGTACTCTCCGCTGCGGAATCTCTAGAAGCCGCCGGAGCTGTCTCTGTCCCTGCCTGTGTAGTAGGATCAGTGCGGTAATGAACTGTTCCTGCCTCAAGTGTCTCTCCTCTTGCTTCATAAAGCTCTGGTACAGTTACTAACTGGAATCCTTCCGCAATCAGGTCTGGAACGAATCGTTTTACCGCATCTACGTTATACTCATGGATGTCGTGAAGCAATACAACATCTCCGTCCTGCGCTTTCATAACTTCATTATAAGTGGCATCTGCATTCTTTGTCTTCCAGTCTTCTGTATCAAGAGACCAGTTCATACAGCAGAGGTTGTAGCCACCTACTGCGGATAATACAGTCTTATTTACCGCTCCGTATGGAGGACGCATTAAGGATGGCTTAACACCAATTGCCTTATTGATTGCATCTACTGACTTGCTAATCTCGCTATCAAGTGCAGATGCACTTAAGCTTGTAAGAACAACATGACTGTATGTATGAGTTCCAACTTCCATACCAAGGTTATATTCTCTCTGTACTGTTTCTGGATAATAACCTGCATTCTGTCCTAAACAGAAGAAAGTTGCCTTCGCATAATTCTCCTCTAATGCATCAAGCATTGGGGTTGTTGTTTCTGGGTTAGGACCATCATCAAATGTAATAGCCACCATCGGTTTACTTGGGTCTATAGCTGGATAAATTCTTAAATCAAAAGATGCGCTTAATTTAGAACCATCTGTTGCAGTTGCAGTTACCTTTACGGTATTCTTACCTGCATTCTTACCTGGTTTTAATACGCCATCCTTTGTTACAGTTACCATTCCATCTTTGCTGCAGCTCCATTTAAGCTTTGTATTTGTAGCATTGGATGGTTCATGGCTGATTTTTAATTGCATGGTCTGACCAACACGAATAGTTGTTGCCGGTGCTGTAACTTTTAAACCTGTCATTGGCACACTGTTATCTGGTGCTTCTGTAGAAGCTTCTGTTGCCTTTGCGGAATTACCTTCCTTATTGCCTGCCTTATTATCTGCAGATGCTGGTGAAGCAAGATTCTTCATAATTGCAAAAATGCCACATAATAATATGACTACAACAACGACTGCTGCAATCATCTTACCAGCACCCGACTTTTTCTTTCTTCTCATAATTGCCTCCTGTAAAAAAGGCGAAAATCAAGGTATGATTTCCGCCTGCTTTTAACTTATTGCATAGTCCCGAAACCTCATAAAGATATTTCGAAATGAACAAAAATTATACTCTGGATAAGTATTCTCCTGTTCTTGTGTCAATCTTTAACTTATCGCCAAGATTTACGAATAAAGGTACATATACAACTGCTCCTGTCTCAACTGTACAAGGCTTAGTTGCTCCTGTTGCTGTGTTACCTTTCTCTCCTGGTTCGCACTCTGTTACTTCTAACTCTGCAAACATAGGTGGTTCTACAGCAAAGATATCTCCGTTATGAGAAATCATCTTAACCATGTCGTTCTCACGAACAAACTTAAGAGAATCACCGATCATATCTTCGTTTAATGCAATCTGATCGAATGTCTCTACATCCATGAAGTAATATAAATCACCATCTGTATATAAATACTGCATATCTGTACGCTCGATATGTGCTGGTGGGAACTTCTCTGTTGGACGGAATGTCTTCTCAACAACACCACCGTTCTTAATATTCTTCATTTTCGTTCTTACGAAAGCTGCACCTTTTCCTGGTTTTACATGCTGGAAATCTACAATCTGGTAAACATTTCCCTCAAGTTCAATAGTTAAGCCATTTTTAAAATCGCCTGCAGAAATCATATCTGAAAATCCTCCTTAATCACTAGTAAATCATTCATTAATCTATTCTATAATAAATACCTCTATTTTTCAACACTTTTTTTCCTTATGCTTCGGAAATAGAAAAAGAGGACGACTTTTTCCAGATATCGTTTGAGTACAATCTGTATCTCTTCCTTTGGGTGAATCGGCTTAACCATGATGGCATGAAGTCCGGCTCTTTTGGCACCTAATACATCTGTAAAAATCTGATCTCCTATAAACAGAGTATTTTCTTTTGTTGTTTTCATTCTCCGGATTCCCTCCTCATATCCTCCAGGCAGAGGCTTTCCTGCCTTAAAGACATAAGTAGAACCTACTTTATCACAAAAGCTTTTTACTCTTGGTTCTTTATTATTTGATATCAGGCAGGTCTGAAAACCAATCTCTCTTAGCTTTTTAAATAAAGCAACCGCCCTCTTATCTGCCGGTGCCCCATGAGGTACTAACGTATTGTCAATATCAAATAAAATTCCCCGGTATCCGTCTTTATATAACTTTTTAAAATCAATGGTATAAGTCGAGTCCAGATACTCATCTGGATATAACATTTGCAGCATAAATATTCCCTTTCTTATCCTTTGCATCCTTAATAATATACATATTTCTGAACAGTTATATTCATTCTCATAAAACACCAGATAAATCCTTATCCTTCTCAGCATTTTCATACCTAACCTGATAAGCTACATGTATTGCTCATAACTGCTCCTGAGCTTCTCCAATGCTTTTTTCTCAATTCGGCTTACATAGGATCTCGAAATTCCCATCATTGCCGCTACTTCCTTTTGCGTGTGTGGTTCATTTCCACATAAACCATAACGCTTTAAAATAATTTCCCGCTCTCGGTCATCGGTAAGAAGGAACACTTCCTGTTCTAAACGGCTTAGATAGTATTTGTGAAGATATTGTTCTATGAGTTCTGCTTCTTCTGTTGAAATGATGTCCAGAAGACTGATATGATTCCCCTCCTGGTCCGTACCAATCGGTTCATACAGCGAAACTTCCCGCAAAATCTTTTTCTCCTGGCGAATCATCATCAATAATTCATTCTCTATACATCTGGCCGCGTAAGTAACAAGCCGCCCCCCTTTATTTAAATCAAAAGTATTTACTGCCTTAATTAATCCTATCGTGCCAATCGAAATCAAGTCATCCAGGTCCCGGTCTGGTGAGTTATATTTTTTTACAATATGGGCAACCAGCCTGAGATTATGCTCAATTAATTTTTCTTTCGCCTTCTCATCTCCGTCACGGTACATTTTAAGATAATATCTTTCTTCTTCCGCCTTTAATGGCTTCTTAAATGACCGCATACAACGCTCCGAAACCCGTGTTCCTTATAGTATATGCATGACAGGATGGCCACTGTTCCTACTCTTTTCTACGAAGCAGAAATCCTCTTTCCAAAGCTTCTCCAAAGTTAATCCAAATCTCCTGCTTTGGATGTGGTGCAGATTCTACTGAATTACGGTCGCCGTCTTCCATCGCAAGTACTGGAAGATTTTTATTGCTTCCATCTGGCAGCATTACTTCAATAATCTCGCCTACAGAGAACTTATTACGCTGATAAATCTTACACCAGCCATTCTCATCAATATCCTGTACAATACCGATGTAAGTATATTCTTTGATATAGGTGTTCGCATCATAAATCTGAGAATTCTCATCGGTCTTTCCGTAGTAGAAACCAGTTGTAAACTGACGATAGGTGCATTTTGCAATTTCTTCTCGATAATAGTCTAAATTCTTCTCAAATAAATCTGGTGATGTTTTGTAGTCATCAATCGCTCTTCTATAAGTTCTTGTCACTGCTGCTACATAAAGAGCTGTCTTCATACGGCCCTCAATCTTAAGACTGTCCACTCCTGCCTCAAGCAAATCTGGAATGTGCTCAATCATACACAAATCTTTGGAATTGAAAATGTATGTGCCGCGCTCATTTTCCTCTACTGGAAGATATTCGCCCGGACGGCTTTCCTCCATGACATAGTATTTCCAGCGGCAAGGATGTGTACAAGCTCCCATGTTTGCATTTCTTCCAGTAAAATAATTACTGAGAAGGCATCTTCCGGAATGGGAAATACACATTGCACCGTGAACAAAAGCTTCGATTTCCATATCTTCTGGAATGTTGGCACGAATCTCAGAAAGTTCTGCTAAAGAAAGCTCACGAGCTGCCACAACTCGGCTTGCTCCCTGTGCGTACCAGAAATTATAAGTTGCGTAGTTTGTACTGTTTGCCTGTGTACTGATATGACGCTCAATGTCTGGACATTCTTCCCTAGCAATCATAAATACGCCAGGGTCAGAAATAATCAGGGCATCTGGGCCAATTTCTTTTAATTCCCTGAAGTACTCTCTGATTCCCTCTAAATCTTCATTATGCGCCACAATATTAGCTGTAACGTATACTTTTACTCCATTTTCATGAGCAAACTTTACGCCTGCCTCCATATCTTCTCTGGAAAAATTGCGGGCCTTTGCACGAAGTCCGTACATTTCCCCACCGATATATACGGCATCTGCACCGTAAAGTACTGCTGTTTTTAATACTTCTAAGCTACTCGCCGGTATGAGTAATTCTGTATTTCTCATCTTATCCCTTTCTTTCTTCTCATTCTTTTTTCACACTGATTGCCATGCCATCTCCTGTTTCTAAAATCACGGTATCAAGCGCTTCATCATGTGTCAATGCATATAAATACTCTCTCATGCGATTATGAATCGTATGATTTCTTCTCTTAATCCCATAACGGGATTCAAAAATATCTCCATCCTGCAAAACATTGTCCGAGACTAAAATTCCTCCCGGGGCCAGAAGCCGCATTACTTCCGGCATAAAGTGAATATACTGTCCCTTCGCCGCATCCATAAAAATAAAATCCCAGCTTCCGGAAAGTTCTTTCAACACTTCTGCCGCATCTCCCGAAATTAACGTAATCTTATCTTCCATTCCGGCAAGTGCGATATTTACTTTTGCCCGCTCAATACGCGGCGGATAATTTTCAATTGTCGTAATGTGTGTATTGTTATCTGTATTTTCACCCATAAAAACCGAAGAAAATCCTATGGCAGCACCTACCTCCAGAATTTTCTCCGGTTTTTTAATTTGCAGCAATATTCGAAGAAGTTCCCCTGACTCTTTGCGGATAATCGGCACATCATCTCTGATGGCTTCTTTTTCTATCATATGCAAAGCCTCAGAACCTCTGTCTACTCCAAAGGAACGAATGAAATCCAGAACTCTTTCTTCTGTAATCACTGTATTTTTTCCTCCTCATGTGTTAGCTGTTTTAATATTTCTGATGGCTTCTCAGAAGAGGAAACCTGATATTCCCCTGGTCGGATATTCTGATATCCATCCATGCAGCGAAGAGATATGGCAAACAGATACGGATTCTTTACAATCCCCTGTTCTGCCAAATCTTTAGAAATCTCAAGAAGAGATTCCCCCTGCTCTACGACAAGTACAGTCTCGCTGGCTATCTGCGGGTTCTTATCCTTTGGCTTATCTGCAAAAATAGCACGGCCAACTCCGCTCATCCGCACAAAGAGCAGGATAAAAAGAAGTACTATAAAGATATACATTAATATTTTGATAATTACATGTAATACTTTCTCTGCCATGTTTTTCACTCCTTTTATCCTAGAGCGTGTTTTAAAACACGCTCTAATATAACTTATGCTCTTTATCCAAATCCAAGCTGTCAATTTATCTTTATTTTAATCCATAGTTAATCATTCGTAAAACCAAAATGAATGTTCATCTCACGTCTGACATTTTTTGTTCTGCAAATAGTCTGTAATTTACGAAATCTGAATAATCCGATATGACTTGTAATCATAGTTCATCCATATAAGATAAATCCAGCTTAATATCCTCTGCAATACCATCATATACCAGCCGCATCAGTTTACACATCTGCTGCTCTGCGGAAAGAAAATCTACCACAACTGGTTCTGTCAGCACATCTTTATACTCTGAATGAAGTGATTCTATTTTTTCAAAGTATTGTTCCTGTCCTTTTTCAAGCTGTAAATACAAACTCTTTCCACGAAATTCTTTAAACTTGCGATATAATTCTTCCTGTTCTTTCAAAACAGCCAGATCTTTCTGATAACATTTGTAATCTTCTGTATGACAAATCATATTTGTCAACTTCTTTGTACCCTGACGAATATCTTCTGTATCAGGAAAGAACGGTATTGATAACTTTCCTTCATCTATCATTGTCTATACTTCCATAATAATCGGAAGAATCATCGGACTTCTCTTCATCTTCTTCCAGATATAATCTCCTAAATCATCACGGATGGCACCTTTAATACGTCCCCAATCCGTAATCTTCTTCGCGTTACAATGCTCTAATGTGTTTGTGACAACACTCTTTGCCTCTTCCATGAGCTTCTCGCTCTCTCTTACATAAACGAAACCTCTTGACACAATGTCTGGCCCTGCCAGAAGAACCCCATTATAACGGTCAAGTGTAACAACGACAATAAATAAGCCGTTCTGTGATAAATGCTGGCGGTCACGAAGTACAATATTACCAACATCGCCAACACCAAGACCATCTACTAAAATACCCTGTGCAGGTACATGCCCGGTAACTTTTGCCTGCTCTTTTGAAATGGTAAGCACATCGCCAGACTGTAAGATCATTACATTTTCTTTTGGAATACCCATCTCAATGGCAAGATCTTTATGTCTCTTTAAGTGACGGTACTCTCCATGAACTGGAATCGCATACTGTGGCTTTGTCAATGTGTAGATAAGCTTAATCTCTTCCTGACACGCATGTCCGGAAACGTGAGTATCCTGGAAAATAACGCTGGCTCCCTTCTTGGCAAGCTCATTCATTACTTTTGATACAGCCTTCTCATTACCAGGAATTGGATGAGAACTGAAGATAATTACATCACCTGGCTTAATAGAAACCTTGCGGTGAGTGGAAGCTGCCATACGGCTTAATGCTGCCATCGTTTCTCCCTGGCTTCCTGTTGTTATAAGCACGAGCTGCTCATCCACATAATTCTTCATCTGTTCTATATCGATCAATGTGTTATCTGGAATCTTAATATAGCCAAGCTCTGCTGCAGTAGAGATTGTGCTGACCATACTTCTTCCCTCGATAACAACCTTCTTTCCACAACTATACGCACAGTCAATAATCTGCTGTACACGATCTACGTTCGAAGCAAATGTCGCTACAATAATTCTGTGGTCTTTATTCTCATCAAAAAGGTGGCGGAGAGTTCGTCCAACGGTCCTCTCGGATGGCGTATATCCCTCACGCTCTACATTGGTACTCTCACACATTAAGGCAAGAACACCTTTCTTTCCAAGTTCTGCAAAACGGCCAAGATCAATGGCATCTCCAAATACCGGTGTGTAATCGATCTTAAAGTCACCAGTATGCACAATAATCCCTGCTGGTGTATAAATAGCGAGCGCTGCCGCATCACTGATACTGTGGTTCGTTTTAATAAATTCTATACGAAATCTTCCCAGATTAATAGACTGACCATGTTTGATGACCTTTCTTCTGGTTGTTCTTAAAAGATTATGCTCTTTTAACTTATTCTCAATAAGTCCCATTGTAAGCTTTGTTGCATAAATAGGCATATTCAGTTCTTTAAGAGCATAGGGAATCGCACCAATATGATCCTCGTGTCCGTGGGTAATTACAAGTCCCTTTACCTTTGAGGCATTCTCTTTCAAATAAGTGATATCCGGTATAACTAAATCGATTCCCAACATCTCATCGTCCGGAAAAGCCAGACCACAGTCTACTACAATAATACTGTCCTCATACTCAAACGCAGTAATATTCATACCGATCTGCTCTAATCCGCCGAGAGGTATTATCTTTACTGATTGATTTCCTGTTACTTTCAAATTCTAACCTCCGTTCTACTATTCACTTGTCTATATAGCAGAAAGCACAATCGCATAGAATAAAACGGACATCTATTCCTGCCAAATATCTGCCGTTTTATCTCACACGAAAGCCTGCCTGCTATTCTACTTCAAAATTAATATCGTCCATTAACTGCTCAAATACTTTGGATACTGATATAAGTTCTTCCTCGTCTTCAACCATCTCATAGGTTGCCCATTCTTCATCCTCAGCCGCATCAGCAACTCTTTTCATGATAAGAACTTCAACCTCCTCGTCATCTGCATCTGCACTTCCGTCTTCTACTAACAGATAGTGAAATCCATTCAGAGTTGTCTGTTCGAGGACATAGAACTCCTTTTCTTTTCCATCTTCGTCTTTAAATGGAATACTCTGATAATTGTTCATATAAAACCTCTTTCTTCCGTACTTACGTCCGTTCTCCGCTTACTTTTCCGGAATTGGATGTGCATCCATGTAACTTTGCAGAATCAGAGTGGCCGCCATCCAGTCAATGCGTTCTTTCCTGTTCTCACGGCGCACTCCGCCTTCCTGCAAAATTCTCTCTGATTCCATCGTAGTCAGTCTTTCATCCCATAAGACTACTTCCAATCCGGTTCTGCGCTGAAGCATCGCCTGAAACTCCTTCGTCTCCTCAGCTCTTTCTCCCAGCGTATTATTCATATTCTTTGGCAATCCGAGTACTACCTTACTCACTTCATATTCTTCTATGAGCGCTTCTATCCTTGCCAATGTCTGGCGCAGCTTCTTATTCGACTTTCTGGTAACTGTCTCAACTCCCTGTGCCGTAATGCCCAAAACATCACTTACCGCCACACCTACTGTCTTTGTCCCGTAATCAAGACCCATCCATCTTTCTTTCATAATTACTTTAACTGAGTATCAATATAATTTTCAAATAAAACTTCAAGAATCTCGTCACGTTCTACCTTCATAATTAAGCTTCTCGCATTCTTATGACTGGTAATATAAGTCGGATCTCCGGACATAATATAACCCACGATCTGATTCACTGGATTATATCCTTTTTCCGTTAATGCTTCGTATACATCTTTCAAAATAGATGCTACATCATATTCCTGTTCTTTAACCACATGAAAAAACTGTGTATTATTTCTACCCATGTCTACCTCCTTCTAGCAGATTTACAATCAATAAATATTTTACTATGAGTGACATTAAAATTCAATCGAAACTTTTCCGTACAGTAAATTTTCATCAATAAATCCCTGAATATCTACTACAATTACCTCATTTTGTTCTAATTTTGTATCATTTTCCGTTAATTCCACTGCAACTTTCACATAATGAGCCGTATATCCCTGAAAATATTTTTTACCATTTTTCTCTACAATTTCTTCTAAAAGTACTTTTTCTTTTCTTCCAACATACCATTCTTCAAATGCTGTCTTGTGCCTTTTTGCCATCGAAAGAAGCACCTCGGAACGTTCTGTCTTTACCTGTTCCGGCACATGCCCGGACATCTTCTGTGCTCTTGTTCCTTCTCGTACAGAATACTTAAAAATATGCATCTCATATAGATTGATTTTCTCAAGATATGCTCTTGTTTTTTCAAATTCTTCCTCAGTTTCTCCAACAAAACCTGCAATAACATCAGTTGTTAATGCCGGATGCTCATAGTACTTTCTTAAAATATTTAATGCTTCCTCATATTCTTCTGTTGTATATTTGCGGTTCATACGCTTTAATGTCTGGTCACAGCCGCTCTGTAAAGAAAGATGAAAATGTGGACATACTTTATCACATTTCACAAGTTCTTTTACAAACTCCTCTGTGATAATTCTAGGCTCTAAAGAACCAAGACGGATTCTCTCCACATCCTCTATCTGCTGTATTCTCTTAATCACATCAAGAAGATTCACTGTTCCTAAATCTTTCCCATAGGAACTTAAATGAATTCCGGTAAGCACGATTTCTTTATAACCCTGTGCTGCCAGATTTTTTACTTCTTCAATGACTTCCTCTGGATTTTTACTGCGGATTCTTCCTCTTGTGTAAGGAATGATACAATACGAACAGAACTGATTACAACCATCCTGTATTTTAATATATGCTCTTGTATGCTCGTTTACCTTATGAATTATTAAATCTTCATATTCTTTTGTGTGATTAATATCAATTACTTCTGAGACAACTGGTACCTCCTGCTCTGGTTCTTTTGCCGCAAAATATTCCTCAAGGATCTGGGCGATATCTTTCTTTTTATTATTACCGACAAGAATATCCGCCTCATTTTTCTTTGCCAGTTCTTCCTCTGCTGCCTGCACATAACACCCCGCTGCCACGATAATTGCATCCGGATTGTTTTTCTTTGCACGATGAATCATCTGACGGCTCTTTCTGTCTGCCATATTTGTTACAGAACAGGTATTTATAATATAGACATCCGCTGTCTCTTTAAAACTGACAATCTCGTATCCTGCCTTTTCAAGAATCTCCTCCATGGCATCAGTCTCATACTGATTTACTTTACAGCCCAGTGTAAGGAACGCCGCTCTTCTTTTACTCATAAAAACAAATCTCCTTTTTCCGTTTCTCCTTTTCGTTTTTTCTGTTATTTATTATTTCCTACCTGCAATCCTATTTTTTCTAACCTCATTCATCTCCAGATTCATGCCAAAAAATTCCCCTTTATCTTTAGATAATATTTTCCAAATCTTCCTCAAATCTATTGACTTTTTTTCACTAAAAAGGTACTATATTATTAAAATATATATAGACATTTTTAGGAGGAGCGCGTATATGAAAACGATTAAAATCTCTTTAAATTCCATCGATAAGGTAAAAACATTTGTTAATGTCATCAATCGTTTCGATGCAGAATTCGATTTAGTTTCCGGTCGTTACGTTATTGATGCAAAGTCTATCATGGGAATTTTCAGTTTAGATATTTCTAAACCTATCGATTTAAATATCCATAACGCTGATAATCTTGATGAGATTATGGAACAGTTACAGCCATACTTAGTAACTGAATAATTACATAAGAGCGGGTTTTCTGGTATACGGATATATTATATATAACCTGTGATGTATTTATGAAATCAACCGAGGAAATATTACTTTCCTCGGTTCTTTCTTTACAGATAAATTTTTCTTATATGAATCTTCAGATAAAACAAATATTTTTAGTGATATTTCTTCTTCCCACCTTTTAAAAAGGCACTTATCTGCAAGCATTATAAACATTATCAAAATACTTATGTCTGCCTTGAAAATGCTTTCATCCATTAATACTTTAGTGAGCGTTAATCTTAATTTCTTCTGTTGTTTCAATCGCTGTCTTCATCAGCTCGTCAATACAATCATCAAGATTTCTCTCAGAACGCTTAATTACATCTAATCTTGGCTTTGTTACCGGATGTTTTGCCACAAAAATAGTACAGCAGTCTTCGTATGGTAAAATAGATGTCTCATATGTTCCAATCTTTTCTGCAACTTTTACGATTTCATTCTTATCAAGTCCGATACAAGGACGGAATACCGGCATCTGACAGACTTCATTCGTTACGTACAGACTGTGCATCGTCTGACTGGCAACCTGTCCGATACTCTCACCTGTAACGAGGGAAAGACAGTTATCCTGATTTGCGAAATGTTCTGCAATCTTCATCATGTAACGACGCATAATGATTGTCAATTCATCATGAGGACATTTCTCATAAATTGCCATCTGAATATCTGTAAAGTTTACAACATGTAATGTGATAGGACCTGTATATTTTGCAATCTCTTTTGCAAGATCTACTACTTTCTGTTTCGCTCTCTCACTTGTATAAGGAGGTGCATGGAAGTAAGTTGCGTCAATACTTACACCCCGCTTGGAAATCATGTAACCAGCTACCGGGCTGTCGATACCACCGGAAAGAAGAAGCATTGCTCTTCCGTTTGTACCAACCGGCATTCCACCCGGTCCCGGAATCTCTCTGGAATAAATGTAAACCTTATCACGAATCTCGACTGTAAGCATAACATCTGGATTATGCACGTCAACACTTAAGTCCTCAAACTTCTCTAATAATCTCTCTCCAAGACGGGCAGCTGCTTCCATAGACGGAATTGGATACTTCTTGTCTGCTCTTCTTACATGTACTTTGAAAGAAAAATGCTTATCTGCATAATCTTCATCTACATATTTTTCTACGACTTCCGCAATCTTTTCAAAATCTTTATCTTCTTCTACTACAATTGGACAAATACCTGCAATACCAAATACATGGCTTAAGCTTTCCACCGCCTCATCAAAATCATACTCTTCATTGGCATGTACAAAAATACGTCCAGATTCCTTTCTGATAGAAAAGTCTCCTACTGGTTTTAATGCATATTTCATCTGACGGACAAGGGCATCTTCAAAGAAACGGCGATTGTTTCCCTTGATTCCAATTTCTGCATATTTAATCAAAAATGCTTTGAATTTCATAAATATCTCCTTTTTTATATGATGTACTCTCGTAGTCTTTTTTGTCACAAAATCAAGCTCAAAAAGATTCCTAGAGTACATTATGTTCTAATTGTTTTATCGTCTTGTAAATCTCCGAAGCATCGGCAACAGTTCTTTTAACGCTTCCACACAAATATCTGCTTCTTCTACCGTATTAAAAATAGAGAATGAAAAACGAAGCGTCGATTCATAGTATTCCTTTGTAAGACCAATGCCCTTCAAAGTACCGCTGACTTCCGGTTTATTAGATGAACAGGCAGAACCTGCTGATACATAAATCTCACGTTCTTCTAATGCGTGAAGAAGCACTTCACTTCTTACTCCTAAAAAGCTGATACTCGCCACATGCGGAGCATCTCCGGAATTATCCTTCACATCTGGAATCTCTTCCATCACTCTTTTTATAAAATGATCTTTTATCTCTCTGATATGTGCGATCTTTTCCTCATGATTCTCATAAATCAACTCTGCCGCCTTACCAAGCCCTGCAATTCCCGGTACATTTTCTGTTCCGGAACGCATTCCCTTCTGTTGATTTCCACCCCAGATGATTGGCTTTATCTTTGTTCCATTCTTAATATAAATAAATCCGATTCCCTTTGGGCCGTGAATCTTATGTCCACTTACAGAAATCATATCTGCTTTCCATTTCTTAGGGTAACAATTCAACTTACCATATGCCTGAATACAATCGGTATGAAATAAAATCTTTGGATCAAAAGACTTTACAATCTTTCCAATCTCCTCAACCGGTTCGATGGCACCAATCTCATTATTCACGCACATAATAGAAACCATCAATGTATCTTTACGAAGCGCCTTCTTTAATGCCTCTAAATCTACGATTCCATGTTCATCGACAGGAAGATAGGTCACTTCAAATCCCTCATCTTCCAAAAAAGATAATGGATTATATACAGAAGCATGTTCAATACAGCTTGTAATAATGTGCTTTCTCTCTCTTTTATTTGCAAATGCAGTACCGATCAATGCAAGATTATTCGCCTCTGTACCGCCAGAAGTAAAATAAATCTCCTTTGGATCAACTTTCAGGCTCTTTGCAATAATCTCTTTCGCATGATTGACATACTTCTCTGCATCAAATCCTTTCATATGCATAGAAGAAGGATTGCCGTACTCCTTCTCAAGTACTTCATCCATAATCTCACGCACCTGCGGCAGCGCCCTTGTGGTCGCGCCATTGTCAAAATAAATCTCTGACATTCTCGTTTACAACTCCTTCAAAAAATATATTATGTCTTATTGTTTTTTTGTTCCATTCTCTACACTCAAAAAACAGCCATAAAAAATGGCATAATCGTATATAAACATAACATAAAATGAGAGAGAAGTAAAATGGATTTTGCGGATAAACAGGCGAAAATGAAAAAGGAAATAAATTGAATCTTTGTTATGTACTTGAAATGGACAAAGATATGCGCGAAATATTTGGAAGTATTGCCGGTGGAGCAGCTTATAAATTTGGACTTTTCTTTCACAAAAAAACACAAAGCTGGACTTGTGGCTCACCTGCAAAACCTGTAAAGCTTACTGAAAATGAGGCAATCCAAAAGGCAGAAGAAATACGTAATGATTTGGTAGAAGGTGCTGAAATAATATCTTCCTTTGGTCCTTTAAATTCCACAGCAGATTATGAACAACTCTACAAACAACTGGAACATATTTCTGGAATTAATACAGTATGGCGAATGAAATATTATCAAATGTTATTTCCAATATTGTTTGCACCATTTTATGGACAAGATATACAATTGGATGTATTACATTTTCTAAATCAAACACCAAGCGAGATTCCTTTTATACGCATGGGACAAATCGCACTGTTTTCAAAAAAATGTAATATTCCTGGTATTGTTTTTGGTCATATTTGGGGAAGATCCACTAATCACAATAATAAATCTAATGATTCTGAAACTAATACGCTTTCCGACAAAAAACATAAACTTCACTACTGGATGTACACGGTCTTTGACGATACCAGTTGGATGGAATGCCAGCAAAAAGAAATTATGGTTCTCGGCATGAATGACATAGGAGATTATTCTCAATATGATTCTAAGGAATCTCTTCGTCAGGAATTGATAAGCACTTATGACAACAGTACCTCTCGAAAGAATCAGGCTTTAATGGCATGGAATTTTGCAAACAAGCTGGCGATCAATGATGTCATTTTTGCAAAGCGAAGTAATACTCTTGTTGGTAAAGGTATTGTCACCGGAGATTATATTTTTGATGATTCTCGCCAGGAATATAAAAATATCCGTACCGTAAAGTGGCTTCAAATTGGCGAATGGGAACATCCCGGTAAGTCTGTTGCCAAACGCTTAACTGATATTACCTCATATACTGACTATATCGAAAAACTTATTACTATCTTTACTCCTGATGAATTGGATGATGTAGATACACAACCTGAAGTAGACTATCCAGAATATTCTTCTGCTGATTTTCTTTCCGATGTATATATGAGTGAGCAAGATTATGAAACATTGGTAAATGTCTTAAAAATGAAGAAAAATATCATTTTACAGGGTGCACCTGGTGTTGGAAAAACATTTACTGCCAAACGTCTTGCCTATTCTATTATTGGTGCAAAAAATCCTGACCGTGTTCAAATGATTCAGTTCCACCAGAGCTATTCCTATGAAGATTTTATTGAGGGATATCGTCCGACAGAAAATGGGTTTACAATCAAAAAGGGGTCTTTTTACAAATTCTGCAAACTTGCTGAGGATGACGATGAAAATGATTATTTCTTTATTATTGATGAAATCAATCGCGGTAATTTAAGTAAAATATTCGGTGAATTATTTATGTTGATTGAAAAAGACAAACGTGGTATTGAACTCCAGTTATTATATTCTGATGAGAATTTTTCTGTACCACCCAATGTATATATTATCGGCATGATGAATACTGCTGATCGTAGCCTTGCCATGTTAGATTATGCTTTAAGACGACGTTTTTCATTTTTTACTATGAAACCGGGATTTAATACTATTGGTTTTCAGACTTACCAAGATTCTTTAAAAAGTGATGCTTTTAAAAAATTGATTTCTTGCATAAAACAATTAAATTCAAAAATAGCAGCAGATATTTCTCTTGGAGAAGGATTTTGTATCGGGCATAGCTATTTTTGTGGACTAACTGCCAAAACAGCTACTGTCCGAACACTTACATCCATTATAGAATATGAATTGATTCCTCTTTTAAAAGAATATTGGTTTGATGAACCTGAAAAAATCATCGACTGGTCTGATAGATTAAGGAGTACCGTCAAATGATTCCCATTCAAAATATTTACTATATGCTGTCCTATGCTTTTCAAACATTACAGGCAGAGAATTACAAAGACTTAGCAACAGAAAACTTTCATAATACTGCAGAATTATGTGCAGCGATTCTTGATAAAGGAATTGGTATTCAATTAAAACATGGTTTAAGAAGAGATTATGTATCAAAATCCGAATCTCTTTCTACACTACAGGGAAAACTTAACATTTCAGAATCCATCAAGACCCAGACAATGCTCAAAAAACAAATGATTTGTACCTATGATGAATTCTCAACCAATATACAATTTAACCAAATTATTAAATCCACTGTATTACTGCTTCTTAAAGCGAATATTACAAACAGCCGAAAAAAGAGTCTAAGAAAACTATTGCTATTTTTTTCTGACGTTAATGAAATTGACCTGCATTTTGTAAATTGGAATCAACAGTATAATCGCTCTAATCAAAACTATCAAATGTTAATCGGTATGTGCTATCTAGTCTATAAGGGTCTTCTGACAACACAAAATAACGGCACTACTAAACTCATGGATTTTTTTGACGGACAACGAATGTGTCGCTTATATGAAAAATTCTTGCTTGAATATTATCGGAAAGAACATCCAGAACTCACCGCCAATGCATCACAAATTGCATGGCAGCTTGATGATACTGAAAATCAAATGCTTCCTAGGATGCAGACAGATATTATGTTATCCAAAAACAATAACATACTTATTATTGATGCCAAATATTATTCGCATATGACCCAGCAACAATACGGAATACATACTCTGCATTCCAATAATCTTTATCAGATTTTTACCTATGTAAAAAATAAGGAATTTGAATTGAGAAACTATGAACATACTGTATCAGGAATGCTTCTTTATGCACAAACCGATGAAGATATTATTCCTAATAACACCTACCATATGAGCGGAAATCAGATTTCTGTTCTTGCATTAGATTTAAACCAGGATTTTTCAAAAATCTCCAGAACTTTAGATGACATCGCCAAAAATTTTCTTTAAAATTTTTAAAGGAAGGGACCTAATATCCCTTCCTTACTTCTATTACCCCTATTGTAACAAAAAATCTATAAACTTCCTCATAAAGCGAAGAACCAAAATGGATACACCTATAGCTGCCGCTATACATACAATTGAAAAAAACATCTGAAAAATCACCTGACTATCCATAGCATATGAAACTGCGTTATTCATTGTATCTCCCCCTGACTATCTTTTGATACTTCATTTTACCATATCTCTGTATTTTTATCAAAAATTTTTCATTTTAAAAATTACATTTTTTATATTTTTTTACATTTATTAGTTGTTTTTCTTCTTAAATATGATATACTATTCCTCACCAGTTGTATCACCGAGTTCTTGACACACGTATACTATACGTATTATAATATAATTATAGAAAGGGGTGGCATACTATGCCAATGAAACCAAAAGAAATGATAAGATTATTAAAAAAAAATGGTTTCATAAAAATAAGTCAAAATGGTTCCCATGTGAAAATGAAGAATTTTAAAACTGGCAAACAAACAACAGTTCCTCTTCATAGCAAAGATTTAAAAAAAAGACTAGAAGATGCCATCCTAAAACAAGCGGGCTTAAAATAGCCTTATTTCATCTATAATAACTCACATACATTGGAGGTATCCATTATGAAAAAATTATTTTATCCTGCTGTATTTCATATTGCAGAAGAAGGCGGTTATTGGGTGACTTTTCCTGACTTTCCCGAATGTCTAACTCAGGGAGAAAATATGCAAGAAGCCTATGATATGGCTATAGATGCTTTAGGACTTATCTTAACTGATGACATTAACGACCATAAAGAACTTCCAGAACCGTCTAACATCACACATGTTGATGATGGAGTTGTCGTAATCATCCCATATGATTATTTGGAATATAATCGAAAGTATCATAATAAATCTATCAAAAAAACTTTAACAATCCCTGAATGGTTGAATAACGAAGCATTGCGATTGAATTTAAACTTTTCACAGATTTTGCAGGATGCTCTTTTAAACAAAATTCAATCTCGTTAATGGCTATAATTCTTTCATTTGGTAATACTGCAATCATAGATTATAATATACTTAACAAGGCAGCTAATACGATAGCTTCACCTATCCATTTCCGGCAAGTTTAGGTTAAAAAACAGAACCCCCACAACTTTATAGATAGCAAATGTGATGTCGGAGCAAGTAAAAATGCGGCTGAGCATTTTCTACGCAGCGAAATCTTCACATGTGCTATCTATAAAGTTGCGGGGGTTCGTCTGTTTTTAATCTAAATCAATCCAATCCTACACCGGATATGCTCCATTCTTTACATCGGCTTTTGCAGGATCAATCTTATTCTCCTGTGCCGCTCTGTATTTAAAGAATTCGGTTGCTACCTGTGGGAACAATGCGTATGTAAGCACATCTTCGTCCTGTTCTTTCCACTGGCTCATCTCTGCCTCGATCTTAGATAATTCCGGTTCAAGAAGGTCGGCTGGACGACAGGTAATTGGCTTTTCATCGCCGATTGCCTTTTTCTGTACTTCTTTATTCATTGGTTTTACGGTTTGACCGTATTCTCCACGAAGAAGGGCTTTTGACTCGTTTGTAATCATTTTATAACGCTCTCCGGTAAGTACATTTAATACAGCCTGTGTTCCGACAATCTGACTGGACGGTGTAACTAATGGTGGTTCACCGAAGTCTTTACGTACTTTTGGAACTTCCTCTAATACTTCATAGAACTTATCGGATGCTCCCTGCTGCTCTAACTGAGATACAAGGTTAGAAAGCATTCCACCTGGAACCTGATACATTAAAGTCTTGATGTTTACACCAAGTACCTTTGGACTCATTAAGCCATTTGCAATGTATTTCTCACGGATCGGACGGAAGTAATCTGCGATTTCACCTAAAAGCTTCTGGTCAAATCCTGTGTCAAATTCTGTACCACGGAATGTCTCCGCCATAACTTCTGTTGCCGGCTGGCTTGTTCCCATTGCAAATGGAGATATGGCTGTATCAATGATATCGACTCCTGCTTCTACTGCTTTTAAGTAAGTCATTCCACCGACACCACTTGTATAGTGTGTATGAAGTTCGATAGGAATGTCTGTTGCCTGCTTTAATGCAGTTACAAGGCGAGTTGCTTCATTCGGCACTAAAAGTCCTGCCATATCTTTGATACAGATAGAATCTGCTCCCATCTCTTCAATATTCTTAGCAGTCTTTTTCCAGTAGTCTAATGTATATGCATCACCGATTGTATAGGAGAGGGCGATCTGCGCGTGTCCTCCCTCTTTCTTTGTTGCATCTACAGCAGTCTGTAAGTTTCTAAGGTCATTTAAACAGTCAAAAATACGAATAACATCAATTCCGTTTGCAATAGATTTCTGTACGAAATATTCTACAACATCGTCTGGATATGGCTTATATCCTAAGATGTTCTGTCCACGGAATAACATCTGTAACTTTGTATTCTTAAAGCCATCTCTTAATTTACGAAGTCTCTCCCATGGGTCTTCCTTTAAGAAACGCAGGCAGGCATCAAATGTTGCACCTCCCCAGCATTCTACTGCATGATAACCAACCTGATCCATCTTATCTACGATTGGCAGCATCTCCTCTGTTGTCATTCTTGTAGCAATCAGAGACTGATGTGCGTCACGGAGAACGGTTTCTACTATTTTAACCGGTTTTTTCTTAATTTCGGCCATAATATCTCCTTTTATTTCAAATCACGTAACTATTTGCGCTTACAACTGTTATTATCTAAAATTCAACTTGTAAACTATTTATAAATATCCCCTGTAACATTTTTTACAGATTGTAGCCCTATAAATAATGAATTTTAAATAATCAAATAATTCTAAATTATACTCCAAAAATTGCCATAAATGTTCCGGCGGCTACCGCTGTACCGATAACTCCGGCAACATTTGGTCCCATCGCATGCATCAGTAAGAAGTTTGATGGATCTGCTTCCGCACCAACTTTCTGGGATACACGGGCTGCCATAGGAACGGCAGATACCCCGGCAGAACCAATTAATGGATTTACCTTACCACCTGTAACCTTACACATAAGTTTACCAAACAGGACACCTGCTGCAGTACCAACAGCAAAAGCTACAAGACCTAATACTACAATCTTGATTGTGCTGACATTTAAGAATGCCTCTGCACTTGTTGTCGCACCAACGGATGTACCAAGAATAATAACTACGATGTACATAAGAGCGTTAGACGCTGTCTCTGAAAGCTGTTTTACTACGCCGGACTCTCTAAAAAGGTTACCGAGCATCAGCATACCAACTAATGGTGCTGTTGTAGGAAGAATCAGACATACAACAACTGTTACAACGATAGGGAACATAATTTTCTCTGTTTTTGTAACGGTTCTTAACTGTTCCATCTTAATCTGACGTTCCTTTTCTGTAGTAAGGAGCTTCATGATCGGTGGCTGAATAATTGGTACAAGTGACATATAAGAATATGCCGCTACCGCAATTGGTCCCATTAAGTCTGTCTGCCCAAGCTTTCCGGCAAGGAAAATAGAAGTAGGACCATCGGCTCCACCAATAATGGAAATTGCTGCTGCTGCCTTTCCGTTAAATCCCATAAGCATTGCAAGGAAATACGCGCTGTAAATACCAAACTGCGCCGCAGCTCCCAGCAAGAAACTTGCTGGATTGGCAATCAGCGGACCAAAGTCTGTTAGTGCTCCAACACCTAAGAAAATCAGTGAAGGGAGAATACTCCATTCATCTAATAAGTAAAAATAATGTAATAATCCGCCTTCTTCCATAATGGACGGATATAAGTTAACCAGCAGCATACCAAAAGAAATCGGCACTAACAAAAGTGGCTCATATCCTTTGGCGATGGCCAGATATAAGAAGACTAAAGCAACCAGTATCATAATGAAGTTACCTGGCTTTAAGAATGCAAATCCGGTCTGTGCTGCGAGATTCGTCATTGTCTCTACAACATAACTCATAAATCTTCCTCCGTTTTATTTTGCAAATATGCTCTAGTTCATTGTAGCCAGTACATCTCCGCCTTCTACCATATCTCCAACTGCTACTTCCACACTTGCGATAACACCATCCTGTGCTGCACAGATTTCATTCTCCATCTTCATAGCCTCTAATACAAGAACAGCGTCGCCCTTCTTTACAGAAGCACCTGCCTGTGCCTTTACTGCTACGATCTTACCTGGCATTGGTGCTGTAATCTTTACGGCACCGGCACTTCCGGAAGTCTTTGGGGCAGCTTTCTTAGCTGGAGCCGGAACGGCTGCTGGTGTACTTACCGGCGCTGCACTTGCTTCTCCTGCACCTAATTCTTCTACTGCTACATCATAAGCAACACCATTAACTGTAATTCTATAATTTTTCATTTTAAATCCTCCTGAATGATTTTATGTACTTCTAAAATCTTTCTATAGCTAACTTTTCAAAACTTTATAAAAAGATTCCAAGAATACATTTTTGCTATCTTCTCTTCACTCTCTTGATTGAACGAACGACCAACTTATCTGCACTGACTGCTGCTCCTCCATTCGCTGCCATGATTGCCGCTGTGATTACTGCGACAAGTTCACCATCATCCACAAGTTCCTCTTCTTCCACAACTTCTTCAAGAATCGGACGCTTTGGAGCCGGTCTTTCTTCCTGCGCAGCCTTTTTCTCTTTCTTAGAAGAACGATTCTTTAACGCTCTTTCAATAGATGGGATATATACAAAAAGAGAAATCAGTAAAGAAATGAAAATCAGTACTGCAAATACAGTTCCCATACCCATCAAAGTATTTAATAAGGCTTGTTCAAATACGTTCATACTCTCACCTCACTATACTGCCGTATGCTTCTTTGTCACTGGAGTTACTTTCTTTCCGTAAAGCATTTCATAAGCAGCGATAAGACGCTTTCTTGTTGCGTCCGGCTCGATGATGTCATCTATATATCCTCTCTTTGCAGCTGCTAATGCACTGCTCTGTCCTTCTGCATATTCCGCAGTTTTCTCTGCGATAAGTGCTGTCTTATTCTTATCTGTATTGATTTCCTCTGCATACATGATACGAACTGCCTGTTCTGCATCCATCATTCCTACAGATGCCTGTGGCCATGCCAGAACAAAGTCAGCTCCGATAGCTTTAGAATTCATTACTTCCGCTGCAGTTCCATAAGCCTCGCCTGCAATGAGATTAATACGAGGTACACTAACCTGTGCAAGTGTTGTTGTAAACTTCGCTAATGCGAGCGCCTGCTTTCTCTCTTCATGTGCGTTGGCACGAAGTCCTGTCACGTTCGTTACAGTAAGAAGAGGAATCGAAAATGCATCACAGAACTTAATAAATCTTTCTGCTTTTTCAAGACCATTTCTTGTTAAAACGGACTCACCATCTACTGGCTGGTTGGCAACCGCACCTACTGTCTCTCCATTCAGACGGATAAATGCAGTTACCATCTCTTTGGCATAGGCTGCCTTTGTCTCTATGTACATATTGTTGTCAGAAATAGATTTTAAAATGTAAGCGGCATCATATGCGGCATCATTTAACTCAGGAATAACCCTATTTAAATCATCATCGTTATCAAAGTAAACATCTTCTGCTTCATAATCAGAAGGAAGTACATCAACGAGAATACGAAGCTGGTCAAGAAGTCCTTCTTCTGTCTCACATACAAAATCTACGTTACCAGCCTGCTCAGACTGGAACTGTGCTCCTGCCGTATTCTGACGGGATTCTTCATTCCCCGCTAATGCATTCGGACTGTTGATAAAGAGACTGCCGTTCTCCTTCTCCATCAATGTAAAATCAGACATAGCGGACATTACGGCACTTCCTCCTCCACACATTCCAAATACTGCAGAAATCTGTGGAATCATTCCAGATGCCTGTGCCTGCTTATTAAAAATCGTTCCAAATGCGTGAAGGGCATCTGTCGCTTCCTGTAATCTAAGTCCTGCACAATCCAGCATTCCAATGACTGGCGCGCCTGTTTTCATCGCCAGATCATAAAGGGAAGCAATTTTCTTCGCATGCATCTCACCTACGGAACCTCCAAGTGCGGAAGCATCCTGACTGTAAACATAAACCATGCGGTCATTAATAACTCCGTATCCAGTGATAACACCATCACCTTCTACTTTCTTTGCACCGAGATTATAATCGGTATTACGAGCGGAAACATATCCACCAACTTCCACAAAACTGTGGTCATCAAACAGATAATCAATGCGCTCTCTGGCATTCATTTTTGAATTACCCATATTCTTTCCTCCATAAAAATGCTATATTGTATACCTTGTTGCTCTTTCATTCTATGTAATAATAACAAATTATTATCATGTTAGCAACCATTTTCTGTTAGTTATTTAACATTTATTTTATTTTGCCCATTCCACTAAACAAAATGAGCATTCTGCCTATTTGCAAATTTTTTAACAATTCTTTCAATTTTCTTTCTGAATCTCCTGTTTTTTTCAGGAACGCTTGTGTATTTTTCCTGTTTTTCTCTATTTTATCTTTAAAATTCTATTTTTGTTTTATATGTCCATTTTTATTTCGTTATAATTTTAACGTATTTTGACATTCAATTACTAGTTGGTTTTTCTATTTTTTCGTCATTTTATACAAAATATTCTCATTCTATCAAATATCTTCCGTTTTTCTTCATAATTTCACTCTTATTTCCATCATTCTTCTTTTCTCGCTTATATTCTCCTCCTGTCTTTTTTAAATCAAAGATATAGTATCCAAAATCAATTTTGAACTATTTTTGTCAAACTTTTTTCACAAACTAATAGCGCTCCCTTTCATTTTATACAACTGTATATGCATACCATGAAGTATTTTCAAAAAATCAGAAAGAAATTATAAACTGTCAAGAAAAGCCTGTAATTTTGCACAAATACTCCTTTATTTTTTCACACAAAAAAGGTATAATAAACAAAATAAACAATTCTTTCACAATAAAGGAGGAGGACATCTTATGGAAAACCGCAAAATTCAATTTCGTTCAAAAGCCTGTAATCTACATCTTTCTGCCTATCCGGGACATTTCGCAACAAAGCATTCTCATGTCAACTACTTTTTAGATATGACAACATTAAAAGTACGTCAGTCTAATGCAGAAGAAGCTGCAAGAGCGTTAGTTCCACTTTATAAACATAATACCGTCGTCGATACCATCGTATGTCTTGACGGAACAGAAGTAATCGGTGCATTTTTAGCAGAAAAGCTTACAGAGAGCGGATTCTTCTCTTACAACCAGCATAAATCTATCTATATTGTTACTCCAGAAATAGATTCAGATGGTCAGATGTTCTTCCGCAAAAACATCCAGCCAATGATTAAAGATAGAAATATCATTATTTTAATGGCATCTGTCACAACTGGAATCACAATCAACCGAAGCTGGGAATGTATCGAGTACTATGGTGGCAAACTGCAGGGAATTTCAGCAATATTTAGTACGCTTTCTGAATATGGTAATCTTCCTGTTAATGCGCTGTTTACTCCAAATGATATTCCTACTTACCATACATATGATAAGCATGACTGCCCATATTGTAAGAGTGGTCAGAAAATCGATGCTTTGGTAAACGGACATGGATATTCCGAATTACTATAACTACTAATTTGTAGATTTCGTATAGACGAAAAAAAGAAACCATACCATATCCCAGATGCGGATGAGCATTTTAAACACAACGACTACAGAGCAGATGGGATATGGTATGGTTTCTTTTTTCGTCTGTTTTCTCTTAATGAATCGTAATCCATTTCAAAATTTTACTTTGGGTTTCTACGAATTGTTCATATTCTTCCCGGCTGTTTTGCTGATATTCCAGCGTGATATACTTTGGTGCTACGCGCTCTACAAATTCCCGGACACCTTCTCCGATAAAAGGCTGATGCAGATCAATATGACAGGCATGGTCATATGCAAGGCGAAATAGTTCATAAAATGGAATCTTATCAAAGTCTATCGGATGTTCTCTCCATTCTTTTCGCTGCTTTCTTACATAATCCCCTCCCAGTGACAACTGCAGGTGCATTCCTTTGAACCAGTGGAGCATCTGTGCTTTTTCGTATTTGTCTATCATTTTATTCAGATATGCTATGGCATCTTCCGGAGTCTTTAGCTGTGTTGTTGTATTCATATAATGCCCGGTATCGAGCATGATTCCCTTTTTTTGTGTATGCATTCCTTCTATAAGCCGGCGGGTAAGGCGGACATTTTTCAAGGTAAGCCCGCTCCACCAGAGATTCTCTACAAGAAAGTCGAATGGATATTCTTTTTCATCAAGTAGGGTATTGATGACCTCTAAGCTTGCATCAATCACTTCTTTATCTGTATAGCGGTATTTATAAATATAGCTCTCCCGGAGTGTCACTTCTGAAACATGGAAAACTACATACTTTGCTCCAACTTGTTCTGCATAGGCAAGATCGTCCCGCAAACTGTTCAGATAAGATTCCCTGCTCATTCCTCCAAAGTATTCCAGCCACTGCTCTCTTGAATCAAATTCCTGATCTAGGCGTTCATAATTCCCCTTCCACCAGTCCATCCAGAAAATATGAAAATACAGATGTACCCCATTCACCATATCCGGCAGAATCTTTCCTTCATCTGGCTCGCCTGCCCGAATCACTTCCAGTCCATTTAATCCTCGTGACTCATAAGACTTTCTAATATCTTCACTATCTTTATAACGATTTAGCATCCCTTCATAAATTGAAAAATTCATGGAACGACATTCTGGTATTTTCTGCATAGTTTCCCCCTTCAATCTCGTATACTCTCAGAATCTTTCTAAGAATACATTTTATCTATACTTATCATCCATACTTATTTCAAAAATGCCCCATCATTCTGGCAATCTTTCTAAAGTTCAAAAACGCCCCGGCTATTCATCTCATCAGATCATATTTTATTTTTATCCGCTGCAGCTTTTCCAACAATGGCTTTGCTCCAATCCACAGAAAAATAAATGTAGAACTGGCATGAACAAGATCTACCGGAATACCTGAAATATAGATTGCAAGCAGTCCTTCCCATGTAAAATCATACACACTCATAAAGAGAGCCGCTGGATTCATGATTCCTCCATAAATGAACACCGTCACAAGGAATCCATATATACAAAGGCTGAGCCGTTTGGTCGGAAGCAGTCCTATTCGGTAAAGGATTCCTGACAAAAATCCGATAAAACCCATCGCAAACATCTGCCATGGGGTCCATGGTCCCTGCCCAAATAAGAAATTGCTGACTACCATCGTCATGGCACCAACTAAGAATCCTGCCTCGCCGCCAAATGCGATTGCACTGATGATCACGATTGCTATAATCGGCTTAAAGCTCGGTATCATAAAAAATGCTGCCCGGCCGGCGGTTGCCAATGCTACCATTGTTGCAAGAACAACTAGCTCTCTCACCTGAGGTTTTCGTCCCTCAAATACCATAAAAAACGGTAATAACGAGTATATAATGATTACCAGGCTAATAAAATAATACTTTCTTGGACCAAAAATCTTTTCAAATACTGTGCCAACGGCGGCAACATCCATAACATAAAATCCGACAGCAATTGTGAGGGGAATCGCTACAAGCAAGAGAAAGAGACTTACTCTGGTACGAACAGAAAGCCTGCGTTTTTCCTGCTTTTTCCAGATTTCGGTATCCATCTCAAACATATCATTATCTAAAATGACATCTCCCGCCCTGCCTTCTCCTGACAAATCTCCTGCTAATTCTTTTAAAGCAGAAGCTTTCCTGCTTTTTGGTAAAAAGATACGCTTTATCTTTGCAGAAATCGTATCTTCATTCACGATTGGAGAAGCGTAAAATTCTTTCAAGAACTCCTGACTTGATTTCCAGTCTGCCATTGTTCACACTCCTTTTTTAAGACATTCCACAACGTCCTCCCCGGTAACCGCCATGGGAAAATACCTTCTAGCCATTCGGTTTGCCGCTGTTGTATAAAAATTATTTCCGGCAAAGAATTCTCCCGGAGTTCCACATGCCACAATATTTCCATCAAAAAATAAACCACATCGGTCTGCATACGAAGCGCAAAACTCAATATCATGAGAAATCATAAAAACAGTTACGCCCTGCTCTTTGAGTAATGCCAGTATTCCGGCAAATTCTTTTTTAAAATAGCTGTCAAGTCCTTTGGTCGGTTCATCCATCAACAAAAGCTTTGGCCGCAATAACAAAATCTTAGCCAGGGCAAGCCTCTGCTGCTCTCCCCCGCTTAAGTCATACGGATGACGATGCAGTAATTCTTCCAAATGTGTTACTTTAATGATTCCTTCCACCGCATCCTTTTTATCCATGGCAAGCTGATATTCTTCATCCTTTTTCTCTTTTACACCGCCTACCATTTCAAACAGTTCTAATTCCACACTTTTCTTTACAAAAAGGGACTGCGGGTTTTGCGGCAGTACTCCAAGAAAATTGCGGAACAGTTCTTTATCGCTGTAACGACGGATATCCTTACCTTCTAAAAGTACTTTTCCACGATATGGCTTTCTCAAACGGCTCAAAAGTGAAAGTGTTGTTGACTTCCCGGTTCCATTTCCTCCAAGCAATGCAAAGAATTCTCCTCTTTTTAAGGAAAAGCTTAGTCCCTTTACGACATCCGGCAGTTCTTTATCATAGCGGAACCACAGATCATCACACGCTAAGATGATATCTTCTTTTTTCTCTGTAAACTTTTCTGTAATCTTAGCAAAAGAAGATTTTCCTTTTTGGGAATCACTCTCTTTTCTATATGAAGAAGATGCATTTGCTGGTGAAATGCCTTTTTTCTTGCAAACTATGTCCAGCCACTTTCGCCCGTCACGAACAGTAATCGGGCAGGGCTGCTCTGACTCTACTTTGGCATAAACCTGCATCGGCACCGGCATAGCTAAAAACATCTCATGATTGCGCTTCTTTAATTCTTCTCCGATTTCCGGCGGTGTGCCAACACATAAAATCTGCCCTTCATCCATGACCACTACCCTGTCAGCAGAAGGAAATACTTCCTCTAAACGATGTTCCGTAAGAATAATTGTCGTTCCAAGATCACGATTAATCTTCTTTACTGTTTCCAAAAAATCAGAAGCTGCAATCGGATCAAGCTGAGAGGTCGGCTCATCAAGAATCAGCATATCCGGATGCATGGCCATGATAGATGCCAGATTCAAAAGCTGTTTCTGTCCTCCGGAAAGTTCCGATACATTTTTATAAAACCAGTCCTGAATCCCAAAATAACTTGCCATTTCCGCTACCCGGATACGGATATCTGCGTTACTGTATCCAAGGCTTTCCAAACCAAATGCCAGCTCATGCCACACTTTATCTGTCACGATCTGATTATCCGGATTCTGTAATACATATCCAATCCTCTGACTCTGCTCCCGGTTACTCATCTCCCCGATTGGTACTCCCTGAAAAAGGATCTCTCCTTTTCGCTTTCCATGCGGCGTCAGGGGAGTCTTTAAATGTGTCAGAAGTGTACTCTTTCCACATCCACTCTTTCCGCAAAGAACAAGGAATTCCCCGTCCTCCACATGCAAAGAAGCATGATTTAGCGCCCTCTTTTTTTCTTCTGGATAAGCAAAACACAAATCATTGATTTCTAATATACTATTTTTCTTTTCTGACAAACCATTCGCTGTCACCCTGCACCTCCAAACTTGCTTTTTATCTCCTGTATATACGGCTATTCAACTTCCCACAAACGGTACCCAGCCGGTGCTGCACTTTCTACCTGTCCTCTTCTCGCCTTCCACATCCTTCGGTCTAAAATCTCCATCGCTGCTGGCATGATACTAAACAATAAAAAAGCGGCAAAGACAAGCAGGCTGCCTGCTGTAAAGGGTACTCCCTTTACAACAATCCGAGGATTATAAGAACAAAATGCATACCCCTTTGAAAAGCCCCACATCGCTGCTCCGAATGTAATGATCATAAAAATAAGGCACAAAAAATCCCTTTTATCGAAATGATATAAGGAAAAGGCGGTTCTGCCCTTCTCTCCATATCCCCGGCACTTCATTGAATCCGATGTTTCAATCGCATTCTCCAAAGACCAGGTAACCAGAATCGAAAAAATTGTAATTCCATGCTTTGCTCTCTTAATAAGGCTCCCATTCTCTACACTTCGCCCGACACACTTTTGCCCATCAGAAATAACAGATGCTTCTTTGATAAACTTCGGTACAAAGCGAAGGCACATGGAAAGTACTAAAGAAAGTGCCGGGATGATCCTTCCAAAAAGATAAATAAACTTATCTGATGTCATAACAACTGTGTAGCAGGAAAACCATACAAGAGTACATACCAGCATCACTGCCATCACAAGACCGTACACACAACTTTCTAATGTAAACGGATTTCCATTATGAAGATATCCTATAATCGTTACTCCATAATGATTAAACATCGGATTGATCAGGGCAACAATGATCATCATCGGTAATGAGAAGAGCAGATTAAACTTTACTGTCTTTTTCCATCCTTTTAAAACAACGGAATACGCAACAGCGCATATAAATGAAATTGCCAGAATCACAGGATGAACAACAAACATCGTCACCCCGATTGTCCCGCAAAAATACAGCATATTTAAAACAGGATGATATGTCGAAAATGTATCTTTCATCTAAATCAAATCTCCATTACATCAAATTTCTATTATATTAAATCTTTATTATATCAAATCTCTATTTCATACATCCTTAATACATCGAATTATCTCCAACATCCTTACCAAGATTACATGTATAAACCCAGTTGATCACATCGCCGTCCTGTACCGTATACTTACTGCATCCGTAGTTAGGAAACCAGCCATTTACGTTATACATCCATCCAGAAAGCTGTCCGCAGTCGAATTCATACAGATTATTAATTCCTTCCACATAAGCTGAATTATAAGCCGGTGTAAAAGAAGACTCCATCTGGATTCCTGCATCCTTACATACACGCTGTAATACGTCATGTACAGACTCTCCTTCCGTAAATTCTACCTCGGAAGCTGCCAGAATCCATCCATCAGAAGGAACAAATTCTTCCTTGCCACTTTTTAAATCACTCATGTTATTAAGAATCGTCGCGCAGCTGATTGAAATCGTACACGTATGGGAAGAACCTGAAACTTCTTCATCATTTGCAACATCCTGCTTGCCGGAAGAACCAGAAGAAGAAGCTCCTCCATCAGAAACATCTCCACTTCCTGAACTTCCTTCTTCGTTATAAGAATTCTCTCCTGAATTCCCCGATTCATCACTTCCTTCCGATTCACTATTCGTTGTTCCGTTTTCCGCCTTATTCGCTGATGCCGCACCTTTATTCTGCTGCTCCGTAATTCCTCCAATAATATAACAATCTCCATCCAGTGAAGTAACACTCATTTTTAAAGATGTCGTTCCTTCTTTTGGCTTCGTATCTTTCTTTGCCTGTGTTGTACTTTTTGCGGTTTTGTCCGAAGAATCTTTCTCTTCTGTCTTTGTATCCTGCTTCTTTTTATTCTCTTCCTTCACCTGTGCTGTTACCACAACATCGCTCATCCTTGCAAGCTTTCCAGACTGCTCTTTTACAAGATATGCAGAATTGGACTGCCACGCTTCCGGAAGCTGTACCTCAAGATCCGGTACACAGATCAGCCCTTTCCCGTACATTGTCATCTTCAATGCATCATTGGCATTGTTCGCCTGCTTCTTTAAATCATCAAGATCTTTCTCTGAAAAATCAATCTTTAAATTCTGATCTGCCGGATTCTGAATCTTTGAACAGTCATACGTCCAGATATATGTAATTCCATCATCTGTTGTCCCCTTAAACTGTACCTTTTTATTTTCTCCGGCAACCGTTTTAAACTGCTCCTTTGTAATAACCCCATCTTCCGGAATGTTATTCACATCTGCAAGTGTCTCTGTCTTATCCATCTTTTTATCAGAAGAACTGTCTCCACTCCCGGACTTTCCACAGCCCGTTGAAACAATCAGCAGCATACTCATAAGCAATGCCAAAACGACATATACCAGACCTTTTTCCTTTTTCATAATAGTACCCTTTTTCCTTTCTATTATTATAAATTTTTATACGAAAGCTTCTTTATATCCGCTGTGAAATAACTCAGCATTCTTATATTCTACACGATGCTTTTTCACCAACGCTACTCTGTATCTCCACCTCTGCCAAACTTCTTTAGCACTCCTGCGATAGCATGACGCTTTTTATACAATACAAAGACAAGTACCCCTACTACAACTCCCCCGATTATATAAAATATTACCATCCATTTGATACCTTCTTTTTTCGAGCCTGTATCCGATGTCTCCGTATCCTCTTGTGCCACCTCATCTTCGCTTTCTGCCGAATTCGTATCCGGCACATAATTATCTCCGCTAAAACTCCAGCCACCCGTCGTTTCTTCTGCCGCAGTCTTCTTTTTCTTTGCTGTTGTTCCCGTTGCTGCCTTCGCAGAATTTCCGCTATTTCCGGAAGGAAGCTTCTTTGTAGTCCCTGATGCAGCCGGAACAGACGAACTTACGGTGCTGTTTCCGGAAGTGACCGGTGCTGTAACCCGCTTCGTCTGACTTCTTGTTGTTGCTGTTGTAGGATTTTTCTTTGCTGTTGTTGCCGGTGCAGTTACCACAACTTTACAAATTGCCTTTTTTCCACTTCCATCCTTCGCTTTTACCGTAATCATTGCACTTCCAGCTTTCTTCCCTGTCACCTTTCCCTTTGCATTTACTGTTGCAATCTTTTTATTGGAAGAAGACCATTTCACTGACTTCTTCGTGGCATTTGACGGAGAAACCGTCGCTTTTAACGTCTTACTCTTTCCTTTTGTAAGATAAATCGTACTATAATTTAATCCCACTTTTATTACCTTTACTTTAGAAGCTGCCGGTTTTGTTTCTGTCTTTTTTGCTGTCGTTGAAGAAGAATTTCCTCCACTATTACTCCCCGTATCAATCGTCGGACTGACTACCGGCTTCGTTCCTGCCGAAATAGCCACATCACTCATATCATAAAGAAATGTCTCTCCATCCAAAAATCTACGGTAAGCAACTGTTGCATACAATCCCTGTTCCGTTGCCATTCCATCGATAATGCCACCGGCACCGCCACCATTATTCCCGGCATCAGCAGCTACATGCATAAATCCCCCTTCTGGCATATAATACTGGAATAATCCTGTCATCGGCCATTTCCCATTCTTAATAAAACGGGCATCTTCTCCACAATCTATTCCCACACCGCAAAGAGCTGTGATAATCTGTGCCACACTTTCCGAAGTTTCTGTATTCATCGTGCCAAAACCACCACTGGAAAGCTGATTCTTTTCTATCCATGCAAGTCCCTTGTCAATTGCCGCTGTAACATCCTCATATCCATCTTTATTATAATAAGAAGCCAGCGCCTGCATCGCCATTCCTGTCATATCGGAATCTCCAGTTGTTCCCATCAATGTCCAGCCACCATCCTGACACTGCATCCCTACAACCTTCTTAACAAGTAACTCCTCTGAGTTTTGCTGCACTGCAGAAGGGTCTTCTGGAATCTCATATGCCGGATTACTCTTTAATGCAATCAACGCCCAAATCGTGCCATTATTCCCCTGTCTGCTTACATTCTCATAATCTGACAGATACGCTAACAGATTATGTCCCATCACATTTCTTGCATCGACACCAATCGCTGTTAATGCAAGAATAAGCTTTGAATAATCCGAATACTTTGCTCTTGTAATCTGCCAGTCCTTACTCTCACAGTATGCGATCACATTACTATAAAAAAGATTTATATAAGATTCCGGCACATACAGCCCACTCCTTTTTAAACCAATAACATTCCATATGCTACTGTAATCCGGCTTCGTATCTTTACTTAAGATATAGCTTCTTACCTTAGATAAAACCGTATCAATATCCGGACTTAAGACTTCCGCCTCTGCTTCCGTCTGCACTGCCACTCCTGATTCATCAGACTGTCCCTGTGCCGCATCTTCCTCTGCACCCCAAGCATAAAAACCATAACTTCTTCCAAGCTGCAAATTCTTACGGACAATCTTTCTCTCTTTTTTTGTTAATGTCTGCTCTTGTGTACTTTCCTGTACATCTGCCTCTGTACTTGCTGATGCATCTGCATCTTCCCTGGTCTGCTGCTCCTCCTCTTCCGAAGACTCCGTCTCCTCCCTTTCTGATGTCTCACTTTCTGACGTCTCACTTTCTGACATAGAAAAATCGCCTGTACTCTCTGCAGCAGAAGCTGCCGCGGCCGGTTCTGCCCCATTATCTGCCGCATATGCATAGTATGGAACTATAAATGCCACAAGCAGAGCAAAAAGTACAAGCGATATACATTTTCTTTTTAACCTTTGATACATCTTGTTCATTCTACCCTCTCCTTCACTCATTTTACAAAATATCCAAGAGAAATTGAGAGTTTTCCGTAGAAAAGAAAGGCCCATGCATTAGGTGCACAGGCCAAATACTTTTATAAAACTGTTACATTCTCTAGCCCAGATATTTGTTTTCATTCTAAAATCAAATGGCTGGCAATTCAGAATGAAAATAAGGAGCGTTCCCTAAGTGAGCCTGAGAAGCAAGCCATGTACATATTATAACATAGACTTTTAAAAAAATATGCCAACCAGACGGGTGTATTTGCTTCATTTTAGGAAATTAAGCGGGTGAAATTGTCCTACAATTACTTCACCTTCATTTTCTTTACATTTGAGTAATTACCGTAATAAGTTGTTCCTCCTGCTTTACGATAAGTACGAATCTTGAAGTAATAAGTTTTCTTTTTCTTTAGCTTTCCGGCTTTATAAGTCACTGTCTTATTTTTGGTAATTGTCTTCACTTTCTTATAGCCGCTGTTTTTCTTCATGGACTGGTATACTTCGTAACCAGTTGCATTTTTTATTTTCTTCCATGTAAGCTTCGCCTGATTCTTTTTCAGCTTCTTAATGGATTTTATAGATGTTTTAGATGGGGTGTATTTCTTTTTCAGAGCTTCCTGCTGAGCTTTCTTTTTCGCGGCTTCTTCTGCCTTTTTCTTTGCCTCATCCTGGGTTTTCTTTTCAGCTTTCAGACTGACAATTTTCTTCTCAGCATCAGTTAATACTTTTAATGTATCTGCAGAAATAAGTTCCTTTTGTTCACTGGTTAACGCATTATAAGACTTTCTTGCCTCTGCTATCTGAGATTCTTTAGATAAATCTACTATACCGATAGCGTTAATTTTCTGTTTTACCTTATTTATTTCTTCAATTTGAGCTATGGTAAGATTATTCTTATTCATAATCTGTTCCAATTGCTCCAAAGCATCATCTACTTTCCATTGCTTTGAATCCAACTTTTCAAGTACTTCCATTGCATAGTTATATCTATCAGAGGCACTATATATATTAAGCCATTTTCCTTTTTGTTCATTAAATTGTGCTACTTTTTTTGTCAATTTTTCTTTGTTTGCAATATTTAAAGCTCTTACACCACCATCTTTATATTGACTGCCTAAGTCTGCTCCTAATCCATATACTGTAAATTGTACTCGGATTACATCCCCATCTTTTGGTATCCACGCTGCCATTCCTACATTAGGAAACTCTCCATTTACAGAATACATCCATCCTGCATTCCTATGATAAGAAAACTCACTCAAATCTGGATATGCTACATTCTTGGCTGTATCATCTGGCGGATAAATAATATCCTCTCCATTTACTTGCGTATCCATATTTTTAATCACATCTGGTATTTTTGTTTTTCCATTATCTGCATTTTTAATTCCTGACAAATACCAACCATTTGAAGTAGTTGGTGCCTCAATTTCATAATTATTATTCTTCAAAATATCTTTTACCAAGTTTGCACAAGTATCTCCTTCATGCAGAACAACCTGCGTTGGTTCAATCAAATATCCTTGACCTATTGTGAATTTTTCTATAGATAATGTAACCGTTCCTATTTTTTCAGAAGCATTCGATATAACTACTGATTTCCACCAACATATTGTTATCATCATTAATAAAATCATTTTAAAAAACACTGTATTTTTCTTTTTCATCGCACACCTCCCTCTTCACAAAACAGGAAGAGAATCCCTCTTCCTGTCCTGTATTATTATTTTATTCTTACTTTTTTAACATTTGATTTTTTACTCAAAACATTTAAATTAGCTGCTTTTTTATAAGAATATACCTTAACAAAATAAGTTTTTCCTTTTTTCAGACCAGAAATAACTATTTTTGTTTTATTAGATTTATTTACCTGCTTTACAAGTCTGTATTTTGATTTTTTACCTTCTTTTACGTAAATCTTATATCCTGTTGTTCGTCTTATTTTTTTCCAAGATATTTTAATCTTATTGCGAGATACTCCATCTACTTTTAAAGAAGTCTTCATCGGACTAGTTACAGCAGTAATAACTTCTGATTGTTTATAAATTCTCTTTCCATTTTCCATACTATAAGAACGCAGATTTAATTTATAAACGGTTCCATCTACCAGTGATTTACCTTTCTTTCCTTTTAATTTCTTAAAAGTATACGTGTTCTGATTCTTTTTCAAATCCGTTACTACAACATATTTCTTCTTGCTCTTATCATATCTGCGGAGTTGATATCCACCTGCAACAGAAATTTTATTCCATTTTAAAGTAATAGATGTAGTAGTCTGCTTTTTAATCTGAATCTGCAGTTTTTGTACAGTTGTTTCATTAGATGGCTTTTGATTGTTGTTTGCCTCTTTTAATTTTTGCAACGCAACTTCTGCATTTTGTAACACTGTTAATACCTCTTTTGTTACAAAAGATTTCTGAGAATCTGTTAATGACTCATAGGTCTTTCTTACTTCTTTGATAAGTTCTTCTTTAGAAAGATCTACATTGCCAATAGCCTTAACCTTTTCTTCCCATTTCTGTGCCTTACTTTTATCTTCTTTCAATCCAGAAATTTTATCTGATGCATCAGATATTTTTTTCTTTATCTCATCTGAAATCTTAAGTTGCAATTCTTCAGACATATTATTATAGAATGTTTGTACTACCTCTACATTAGACTCCTTGTCTAAAGTAATATCTCCTAATGCTTCAACCATATCTGTTAACTTCTTAACCTGATTATCTGGACTATCAATATTTAATGCAGCTTTCAAATCACTATCAATTAACCTGCCGTCATTGCTAAATTTAATTGTTATTGAATATTCTCCTGCATTTAATTTTTCAAGATATTCTTTCTTTAAAGTTAAAGTTTCTTTTTCTGAATCAACTTCATAGCTTGTATCTTCTAAAGTATCTTCTCCATTCATAACAGATGCAATAGTATTTCCATTCAATTTAAGGTTTAATGTAAAATCAGCATCGTTTCCAATTATTGTTTTAGGTTCAATACTAAATTGTGACTTTTTAACAATTTTTACAGTACTAATTGTTTCATTTCCTGCCACATCAATAACTTTTACATGCATTACGGAAGCTTTTTCATCTACTGGTATTTTAATATTTTTTTCACTCAATCCGCATTTATTATCTACATCAATATTGTCATCTTTTGCTGCATCATAAACTGTTGTCCATTCTCCATCATCTGACTGATACAGAATATTACAAATACCACTCGTTGCATCCTTTCCCTTAACATAAATTTCTTTATTATCAGGCTTCAACAAAAGAGTAGTGTTGTTTTCTAAATTCTCATTATCATTTCCTAAGTATAATTCAGGTTTAACATTATCTGCCTTTACAGGTCCATATTCAACAAGTGCATCGGCAGTTCTTTTGTTTACCTCATCTCCCTGTATAACCGTATTACTAATCAAAAGTAAAATATATACTTTATCCTGATACTTATTACGATATACTACTGACTTACTTGCAATATTATTTCCTTTCATAGCCGCATAAGTATATTGGCTATAATCAACATCTGATGAATCTACAATTTTCAAGGCTCCCTGTGTATTTTCTGGAGTAAGCTTTTTATCTCTAACCATAAATCGAACTCTATTATACCAACCATGTGTCGGATTATTCACTGAATTAGGAAATTCTGTTATAGCATAATGTTTTCCTATTTCTGGCTCGCTTATTTTAGGACTCTCAAAATAAACTTTTTTCTTTTTTGAATTATCTTTCTCACTTACTTTTTCGTACAAAGAATAATAAGTTTGTCCATTTCCCGTATATTCTTTTTCTTCTTTTATTTTATTTGCTTTTTCTAAAATATTTTTTAAATCAGGATCTGGCTGTTGTTTATAAATATCTTCTGCATCAGATATTAATTTATCCCATTTACTTTCATCTAAATCATATCTTTGCCATACATTAGAGCCTTGGATAACATCTCCCATTGCAATAACAATATCTTTTAATGTTACACCATCGTTCTTTTTTACAGCTTCTGCTATTGCTTCTTGGTAATTTTTCTCTTGACATATATCCAAAATACCTTTTCCATTATATTTCAGGTAATCCATATTTACTCCAGCACCAACAAATCCTGTAATAACACAACCTGTTGTATTGATATTTCCCCAAGTGCCATCTTCAGTTTGTGCACCCTTCAAAGCAATGATTCCCGCAATATATTCTTCATCTGGAATCAATCCTTTTAATTCAGCCAGTGCCCAGCCTCGCATATCTACACTCTGAGAATTATACAAATCTACTTTCTTTACATAATCCACTAATGCATCTGGAATCTCTTCTCCACAAACTTTCAATGCCATTAATGCCCATTCATTATTTGCATAACCACCAAAAAGTCCTTCTTTATTTTTAAAAGAAAGTAAACCTTCTACAAGATTCATATGAGAATCACCAAAATCATATGGATTATATCCAAGCATTACTAACTGAAGAATCTGTCTTGCATAAACAGTCGCCTGAGTGTAATTTTCTTTTTCAGGAGAATGAACATATCCTTCATCTACATTCACATCTGCTGCCATATTCATAAATACAGACCAACAAGAATTATCCCACATATTTTTTAATTTCAACCTGCTCTGTCCTAAATATGGTTTTAAAATTTCCTGTGCCTTCTTTATCTCTTCTTCATTTTCAGAAGAATTTTTAAACATTGGAACGCTTCCATCTTTATTCTGATAAATAAAATAATATTTCTTTGATTTAATTCCATCTTGTGCAGTAATCTTTACTTCTGCCAAAAAATCATCTACATTAATAGTCACTGACTGTATTTCTTTCTTGTTGATATTTGCCACTGCCTCAGATGATATTTCTTTTATTATAAGTTCTGCATTTTCTACATCAGTTGGCTGTAAAAGATATACCGTCTTTTCTGATGAAAATCCTGTTTCTTTTTTTGTCTTATAATCTTTTAATATTGCATTTTTTAATTCAATCTGTTTCAAGTCACAATCGGCACTTGCTCTTACAATAGAAATAGTATATATTTTGATTGCTCCATTCGCAGCTGTTACTTTAACCGTAATTTTATCTAAACTATCTCCAACAGCTATTGCCGCATACATACCAACCTGATCACCTTTTATTGCCTGCGTATCCATGTATTCAATCTTTGCTTGTGGATCTACAGGAGCAATTCCTAAGATAATCTTATCCAAAGGTAACTTTTTAGGTATCGCAATCGCCCACTGTCCATTATCATTCTTCACTCCATAAGAAGTAGATTTTACAGTTGCAGAACCTAACTGGGTTGCCTCTACATACTTAATATCCGTATCAGAACCTTTTTTAACTTCCGCTTCTGTTCCATTGGAATATACAAGGTATACCGCACAAGAATAGCCTTTTAGATTAGTCTTTTTCAGTCCTTCTGGCATAGTTTCAGAGGCAGTATCAAGAGCAGACACATTCCATTCTGCTGTATACATTTCAATTATATTCAAACCTTTTTTCAGACTTAATACAGGACTTTGAAAGGTATCAGAGTAAGAAGCTGAACTTTCAAAACGTTGGAAATTCTCTCCATTAATTCTCACATAGTTTTCTCCATTGCTAAGCCATTCCATTGCATTTGCTGAATATGATTCTGTTTTCTTATGATTTGTCCACCGAAAAACAGAACATTGTTTTACCTGATCTTTCACAGTAACTTCTCGATAAGAAGTATCTGCTGAAGAACTTCCCTGTATTACTGTATCATTATCAAAATAGTTTATTTCATCATTTGTAGTATCTGCAATATATGTTTCTTTAATATTATCCCAATTACTTAAACCACTAATAAGAACTTTATATTTTTCGCTTACAGTTCCTTTCTTTACTGTTATATAGCAAACAGATGTTCCATTAATATTATAAGATTTCGTTTCTTCTTTTTCAATATTAAAATCTGTTCCATTTCTTTTTACTGAAAATTCTTTTCCTTCAAAATCCGTTGCAGAAATCTGTGCATCGATATCCGCCTTTCCACTTATTATATATCCATCACCGATACTTCTTTCGTCAACTTGTGCAGTATAAACAGAATCATCTTTTGTATTCTTAGTAACTGTCGCTTCTTTTTGACCGATAGTTACATTACTAATTGCGAATGTTGCAGTTTCTGCTGCAGAAAGTTTTTTTGAACAAGCAAGTGCAATCAATATGGCAAATATAAAAAGTATAATTTTACTGTTTAAATAAACTTTTGATTTTCCCATGTTTTTCCTCCTCGTATATAACAAGAGAAGTCAACTAATCGTTGACTTCTCCCACTATTCCTAACTTAGTCTACTTTCTACCATGTAGTTTCTGTCAAAACATATTTTACGTAAATGCCTTCTACACTAGTAGTAAAACCACCTGCTGACTGATTGCTATAATCATATGGAAAATACTGACTTCCTGACATAGCTACATTTGTTGCTGCTAATGGAGATTCAAACCAAGTATTTGCCTCTGGCGCTGCAGCAGCCCATGAAGGTTTTGTTCCCTGTGTTGTTACAGAATTACCTGCTTTCATGTCAATCATCCAAGAATATCCCTTATAAGAATTAGATGTATATTCTACATCAATGCTCCCCAGCCCATTAATAGATGTAATATAATCTCCATTAGTAGACTTTCCAATTGTTAAACCTGTTGCATCAATAAAATCCATTGCTGTTGGATTATCATCTTCGCTTAAAGTTACATTTCCATCATATAACACCCCAACTGTTGCCGTTCCAGTATAATTTGACGGCAGTCCAACAACTTCTACTTTTACCGGTACGGTTATTTCTCCATCAGCAGATGGTGTTGCTGCCATTGATGTTACCCCAAGACCCATCATCATAACTACTGCGAGCATCACTGCGAGCATTCTTTTTAAAGTCTTCATAAGTTTTCCTCCTTTAGAAACTCTGCTATTTTAGATAGCATTCTTTGGTTTTGTCTACATGTTACTAAGGGGTCGCGACTCCCATTGCCAAAGGATAGCTCCTTTAGCAATATATTGATTTAAAACAACTTCTATACGATTTATCTTCTTATATGCTTTCTCTACTGAACCTTTTTTTATTGTGGTCTCAACTACTCTCACATTATTATCTGCATATGAAATAACTGTATATTGTTGTTTTACCTCCTTTGATATTACCTGTTTGAAAATTACAGATGTTGATAATTCCCAAACGCTGTGTCAGGATTTTATGTGTGGAACTTTCGGATAGAAATCATTAGATAAAAACAAAGAAACTGAGACTTGCTTTTCGACTTCTGTAAAGATTTCTCTAAACGTATCGAATGAATGTACTCAGCACTCCCACCCAAAGTCCTGTTCATTAGAATTCTATTTTAAATATCCTGACTTAAGCTTCTTCTGCCTTTTCACACCTTCCCGGAAGATCCAGTGGTATTTGTGAGGGCATCCGCTTTCACAGTAGGGGTAAGCCTGTGTGGTTTGTACCAACTTTCTTAAAATAGAATGTATTTTTTTGTACATTTATTATAACATGGCTTTTCTAAAAAGTATTCCAACCAGACGGATGTCTTTTCGTCATTTTGGAACCTTTTTTAGATTTTTCAAAAAAATGCTTGACATTTTTTGCAGAAAAAATCCCGTCAGACCGAATGATCTGACGGGGCATTTTTCTTTTATTGCTTATTATAGATAACACAACTTTTGTTTTATTTTTATTATTTTACGCTTATCGGAACATATATGTATACTTTTTTATTGATGTATCTTTCAAAAGTAAAGTTCTGTAAAGAGACCATATCGCGGTGTTCTTTTATCCAGCCATAAAAAACACACCGGGAAAACATACGGATGGTATCTGCGAGATTATCCACATCGCTTTCGCGGTCTGTTTCAAATACGGCAAATCGTCCGGCGGCTATCTCTATTTTCACAGCATCGTCCGGCACATTCGTAAAGTTGTTTACAACCGGTCCAAGGATATATTGAATATTGATACATTCCGGGTCATGATACCACATGGCAATCTTATCATTTCCATTCGCACTTCCGGCTACAGAGTTCATTTTCTTGAAGTACGGTGAATCCTCATCGAGCCAGAATGCTACCTGTGCCGGTATATCTACTTCCCGTCCACGATTTGGGATAATCGTCCAGCCAATCATTTTGATATCATCAATGTCCATAAAGGATACTTTCATTTTATCTTTATATTCTGAGTAAAACTGATTTAAGTCAACAACTTCTGTGTTTGCTTTAGCATATTTGGAAGGACTGGTACAAAAGGCTTTGCGGAAGGCTTTATCAAATCCATTTCTCGACTTAAAACCATATTTTTTTGCTAAACTGGCCACCTTGACACCCTGACGTAATTCTCTGGCGGCTTTTTGTATTTTCCTCTGACTGATATACGCACTAAGTCCCATTCCAAAGTCATCCTGAAAGGCTTTGCGAAAATAGTCTCTGGAATAGTTAAAATGTTCCGCCATCATCTCTGGTGTGATATCTTCTGTAATATGCTCATCAATATAATTGATCCATGCAATATTCTGAAATTCCATTCGGTAATACTTTGCCGGAACAACGCCGTATTCTTTGCGAAATGCATTAGAAAAAACGCTATAACTTGCAAATTGATATTTGGCACATACTTTTTCCGGATTCTTTCCTTCTTTTAATTCTTCTGCAGCAAAGTACAGCTTTCTCTGTTTTATGTAATCGGTGATTCTCGTTTCATAATAAAGCTGGAAAATATTTTTTAAATGTTTCTCGGAATAATGAAACAGCTTTGCAAGACCTTTTGCTGTTAAATTCTCCGTAATATGCTCATCAATATAACTAATCCACTCGTCAACTCCATAAATCTTTTTCTCCTCTTTTTTATTTTTCATTACATAATCCGAATTCATTCTTTTTTTAAGAGGAAGATATACTGAGTACAGTCCGTTTTCAAAAGAAATAAAATACATTTTCCGATTGTCATAGTGCATTTCACTTTGCTTTATCCAGTCACATAACGCATATTTTATCAACATTTTTATAATATCCGGTGCCTGTTTATCCCAATATTGCTCTTTTAACGTAAAAACTGCATAATCCGATGCCCCAATATCAATTCTCTTCTTTTCACTTTCCTTTCCGGCATCTTTTGGAACTTCCTGCCCAATCATATAAAAGAAATGGTATGAATCATCATGCCACCAAAACTGCATATACTCTCCGGCACGCTCCCTATCCTTCCACTTTTCCTTTACATCCTTCTCGATATATTCCATTCCGTTTTGAAAAATATCGCCTTCTAAAGGCAGCATATCTGCCTCTACTGTCTGTGCCATTCTTCTCACAACTTTATATTCTATCATAGAACTATCAGGAATCCGTTCAAATGGAAGGACTTGATTTGTATAATCCTCTTCAATATTTAATCCCTGCACCTGTTCCCTGATTGTATCAAGAGAATTGTCAAAGAAAATGTCAGCCAGATAAAGGAATTCCTGCGTAGAGTATGCCAGTCTGCTTGCCAGATCTTTTACCGAAATGCTGTTATCTGTCTGAAGGCACAAAAGAGTGTCTCTCATACGTTCCCATAAAGCTGATTCTTCCTCCGGAAGTGAGGAAAATGTTTTTGTCTCATTCACTGTGTTCATTTTCTCTATCCTTCTATTATTTCTATTTCTTTTTCTTTCATTTTCTCTGTTATTTTATCTCAGTCGAGAAGACTCCCACCTCCTTCAGGTGGTGAGTGACAGCAAATTTGTCTCAGTGGGAGTCCAATCTCCGACTGAGATAAACGCTCCGCGAGGATGCGCAGTGATTCTGTAAAGAATATGTCAGCTTATGCTGACCAGAATCACGCGCCAAGTCTCGCAGTTGCTCGACTTGAATATTATTTTTTTAATATCCAAATGTTTTTTAGTTATATTGTAAATCACCACTAACATTCTGTCAATTTACAACTCCCACTACGGACAATCTCTATTCTTCAGATAAACTTCGCAACTCTGGAAAAGTCTTTTTTCTTTTCTCTGATACAATATTTATAAAACATAACCTGTGTATTGGTGTATGATATTTATATTCAAGTCGAGCAGTCGCACCGACTGCACTCATAGAAACTGCGGAAAGGAGAGATCGTGAATAAAAATAATTCTTTAGAAGTAATAAAAGATTGTACTACATACATAAAAAATCACCTTCAAGACACATTAACAGCAGAATCTCTGGCTTCCCGCTATGGTTACTCTCTTTATCATTTCTGCCACATTTTTAAAATCTGCTGTGATATGTCACCGGGAAAATACATACGCCTTCTCCGTTTGGAAAAAGCAAAAAAGGATATTTTATCTGGAATGAGTATCACACAGGCCGGATTTGATAATGGCTTTGAAACCAGTTCCGGTTTTTCTAAAGCATTTCGCAAAGAATATGGTATTAGCGCACGAGAATATTTAAAACAAAATAAAGAAAGTGAGGTTCTTATTATGCTACACGTTGAAATTAAAGCATTACGGTCACAGACAGCACTTGGGTACGAGATTCCCGGCGAATATGACAGTGATTACAGCAAATCCGGTGCTTACTGGAATCACATTAATTTTAAAGAATACCCTGCCTATCCAGAAGGAATCCATGATTATGGCGAAGTTGGACTATGGACCCATCCCGACCATATCAGCGGTGAATTACACTATTTCTTTGGCTTTTTAACTGACTCTACAGAAATTCCGGATGGTTTCCATAAGGTGGAGATTCCTGCCGGACGATACGCAATTTTTACAATTAAATCACAGGAAACTCCTGAAAAAGTAGCGGATGCTGTACGGGATGGCTGGCGTTACGTCTTTACCGAATGGCTCTGTACGCAAAAAGAGTATAAAATATCACATCAGGGGATGTGTTTTGAATGCTATCAGGGAGAAGAAGCATATCTTTATCTACCAGTGATTGATTTGTAGATTTGGTAATAGACGAAAAAAGAAAAAACAATACATCCCTTCTGCTCTATAGTCGCTGTGTTTATGATGCTCGTTCGCATCTTAAACACGCTCCCAAGCCGCATCTGGGATGTATTATTTTTTTCTTTTTTCTGGCTATTCTAAATCTACAGTTGGTGAGAATGGGGAATTCCCTTCTTTTTCCAACAAAAATCATTAATTTGCTATTTATTATCAAAACCAGACAGCCGCTGAAATAAAATTTTATGCTGAATTGTAAGAAGACTATGATAAGTGACATCCTCCCCCCACCTGTAGAGGTGGGGGCTTCCCAATCTCGGCAAGTTTGGTTCTCGTTCGATAACACCACTGTGCTAAGCATAAGCGAGCTATCCCCGTGTGTCCCACGGTTGTATTTGTTCTAAGGTCATGCATTTACCAGCCGCATTCCCTCATTTCTGATATTTACCGCCGCAT
>OLQE01000105.1_pt1 | contig 73423 bp, 70 predicted proteins | sample 1643161 | NCBI WGS metagenome assembly OLQE01 (sample SAMEA3136650, study PRJEB25190) | human gut metagenome
GGGGAAACATTTTCTATAGGGATGCGATCATGTAAGACCTTAGTTTCATGGTCGAACAGCACCGTTGACACAACTGCCTGGCCGTCTGCTTCTTGGTGAGCTTTAAGGGTAGCGTTGAATCCTCCTATAGTGTCGCTTTCAAGGCCACTCATAGAACCACTGCGATCAACAATAAATACCAACTCAGTTAAATCCTTTTTCATGATGACTCCTCCTGCTTCTGCTTTGTTTGTTTACAGGAAGAAGAATACGTGGAACAGAGGTTTAGTAGGTCAACTGGCAGTTGACATTAGCGGGGGAGGATTCTGGCGAATAATAGAAGCGAACTGCGATAATCACAAAAGAGGCTGATCAAAAGCGTAGAGTGCTGCATTAACTTCGAAAATATCGAATTGATTATTCATTATGAAATACTCAACAATAACGTCTGCCTTGCTGCTATGGGAAAGTGCATATCCAGCACGGCGGAGTAAGTCTTCCGTAGCATCCAAATCAAGCTCAAGGGCGATGGCAAGAGCAAGCACTGTTTTCTTTGTTGGCTTATAAAGCGCATCACTGCGAATTTTGCTAAAGAGCTGGCGACTCATGTTTGCTCGTTTGTAAACTTGCGCGTCGGTCATGCCTTTGGCATCAATAAGGGCAAGTAAGGTAGTAGAAAAAGAGGCATCTAATGAATCTAAGAGTTCGGAGAGGCAAGAGGGTTGACCAAGTGTTTTGGCGGCGAGTGCTTCTGCGTAAAGAGCTTCGTCATCAGTTCCGTTTTTATCGTATGCAGCGTGTTCCGAGGTTTCTTCTTCGGCTTCTTTGTGCGGCGAACTCAGTGATGGCATCATGGTCGCTGAAGGAAAAGCGGATAGTGTGCCATAGGCTGCGCCCGCAGCGGTAAAGAAAGTGTCGTCAAAAGCTTCAGCGCTGCGCGTTCGCTGGCGGGTATCGGTATGTTTACCTACATACACATCGTCTATATATTCTTTGATGCAGCTATACACCTTAAGACCAGCTTGCAGTGCGTTGCGATTGAACAACACCAAACGAATTTCAGCATCATGCGATTCGAGATAATCATGTATGGCATTTTGCGCTACGGAAAGAGAAATATCTGCAGGGAATCCGTATATTCCTGCAGACAATAATGGCAAAGCGATAGAAGAGGCATTGTTTTCTGCGGCAAGAGAAAGGGCAGCATCGTAGGCACTACGAAGCAAAGCTACTTCATTATGTGTTCCACCTTGCCAAATAGGGCCTACTGCATGGATGATTATTCGAGCGGGAAAATTGAAGGCAGGAGTTACAACAGCACTCCCCGTGGGACAGTGGCCTATTGCATTGCATGCTTCTTGTACGTTTGTAAATCCTGCAACCTGCGCAACAGCTTCGCCAGCACCACCAGTAATGTGTAAATCTTCATTTGCGGCAACAACAATGGCATCGGCTGACACGGAGGCTAAGTCATTGCGTTCTATCGTGAAAGGCATACTTCTGTCCTTTTAGTTCAGTGAAAGCTGTATTGGTGTTATGCAGTGCGCCAAGTACTGTGCTTTGTGCGACGCTTAGAAAGGCGATGCGTACAAAGCTTTCTTTCGCGCTATACTTCTTTAGTTACCTAAAAAATACTGCACGTAAGCTTTTTATGCTGTGCAACAAAGGTAACAGCTTTTACGCAAAGGATACTAGCTTTTCAGGAAGAACTTTCAGAAAGAAGGAACTTTCGTGCAAGATTTACCAAACGGTTTTACAGGCTTTGCAAATCGTCCTAAGAATTCAGTGGCAAATTATCGTAGTGCTTCTGAGGCTGCTCGTTCAACGGATCATCAGTCGAATCTTTTTACGGGAAGCGCATTTAAGGACTCTTCAAGTCAAAAGAATTCGTACTCTTTTGGATCAGAGGTACTGAGTTCAATGGAGGCATCTCGCGGTGCAGGTTTTTCTGAAGGTCCTACCGAAGAAGAACTTGCAGCAATTAATGATCGAGATCGTCGTTGGGCTTGGGTGGAAGTCGACCGCAGCGCTATTCAGTACAACGTCATGCAGACTAAGCATCTTATACCTAACAGCTGTCGTTTGATGGCAGTGGTAAAAGCCGATGCTTACGGACACGGAGCAGTAGAGGTTGCAAAAGCTGCTTGTAGTGCAGGTGCAAGCTATTTAGGTGTTGCTACGGTCAATGAAGCAATTGAGCTGCGTGAAGCGGGTTTGCGCGAACCTATTCTCATTTTGGCAGAACCTCCTGCTGAAGCTATTCCGCTTTTGCTGCACTACAACATAAGGCCTTCGGTGTATACGTCTGAATTTGCGATTGCTTATGGAGAAGCAGCAGATGCTCGAGGATTAAAAGCTCCTTATCATCTGGCAATTAATTCAGGCATGAATCGTATTGGTGTGCGATTCAGTAATGTTGTCGAGTTCTTGTCTCAAATTAGCTTCCATCGCGCCTTGGAGCTTGAAGGATGCTTTACCCATTTTGCTACGGCAGATGCACCTGAGACGCTCGATTTCCAGATCCAAATTAATCATTTTGTTGAGGCGATGCGTGCGGTAGAAGCGGCAGGTATCAATCCAGGTATTGTTCACTGCGATAATTCTGCAGCTACTTATCGCTTCCCTAAAACGAACTTCGACATGGTGCGCTTAGGTATTGCGATGTATGGTTATCAGCCTGCAGCTGATACGCATCGAATTGTGGATTTGCGTCCCGCTATGAGTGTTCATGCACGTATTACCAACGTGACGAATGTTCCGATGAGCGAAGGCGTAAGCTATGGTATGAACTACCGAAGCCCTGGTAGCGTAAAAATTTGTACCGTTTCGGTGGGTTATGCCGACGGCTTAATGCGTCTTCTTTCGGGTAAGATTGATTTTGCTTATCAGGATCGCGCAGTGCATCAGGTAGGCAATATCTGTATGGATCAGTGTATGTTCGAAGTTGATTTGCGCTCCCGCGTAAACATTAAGACGCTCGATCCTCATATTGGAGATGAAGTTCTCATCGCTGGTCCCCACGATACAGTGGATTGCTCCATTGCCACTATGGCGAATCGTGCAGCAACAATTCCGCATGAGCTGGTTTGCAACTTCTCTCGTCGTCTGCCTCGCTTTTATAAATAGGAGTACTACATGAAGGTGGAAAAACTTCCTTTGGATGAAATTCGCGCTCAGGTTGAACAGTGTCATGCTTGTTCACTTTGTGAAACGCGTACCAATATCGTGTTTGGCGATGGTGATCCTCATGCACGTGTGCTTATTGTGGGTGAAGCTCCTGGCAAAAATGAAGACTTGCAGGGAAAGCCTTTTGTGGGTGCTGCAGGAAAGTTTTTGGATGAGCTTCTTAAAGCAGCGGGCTTAAAGCGCGAAGAGGTGTTCATTGCAAACGTTTTGAAATGCCGTCCACCTTCGAATCGCAATCCACAGGCAGACGAAATTGAAGCATGCGCACCGTTTTTGCGAGAGCAAACACAGTCTATTGATCCCTGGATTATTGTAACGATGGGCAATTTCGCTACTCAATTCATATTACGCACAGGAACAGGTATTACTCACTTGCGTGGAACTATCCAGCAGACGGGGCGCTTTATTGTACTTCCGGTATTTCATCCCGCAGCGGCTATTTATGACCGTTCAAAGCGAGATGTGCTCCTTGAGGATTTCAGGCAGGTTGGCGAGCTTGTGCGTGCTAGAATGGCCCAGGAACAAGATAAGAGTGCCTCGCAGCAATAGCGCAGCGCACTAAGATAAGGATTGGAGTTTCCAATGGTAGAAAAATCAGATGTAGCAGCAGTGCTTGAACTTATTCGTCCTTCTCTTCAGGCTGACGGCGGCGACGTTCAGTTGGTAGATGTTGATGAAGAAGGGGTAGTAACGGTAGAACTTCAGGGTGCTTGCAAAGGATGCCCTATGTCTCAGATGACGCTTGCTCATGGTGTTGAGCGTGTATTGAAAGACCGCGTTCCTGGCGTTACTCGCGTAGTTCCTGCTCAGTAAAAACCGAGTGTATTATTTCGAGAAGCTACCGTGCCTATTGGGGTGCGGTAGCTTCCTTTTATCGAAGGATTCTTTCGTTAGAAATTGGTCTTATATCCCTCAGCATTATTCTTGAGTAAAAGAAGATAGATGCTGCAAAGCGAAGAAATAGTAAGGATCTGGTTTTATGGCACATTGTTGGGAGATTCGTGGATGCGATGAAGAAATGCAGTCGCGTTGCCCTCATGCATTGGCGAATGATAATTGTCCGCCAGATTGTCACTATGCCGCATGCGATAGACCGACTCATGCAGTTACGTCAAATTTCGATTTGCTCTTCCGAACCGATATTGATCGCAGTGCAAACAAAAAAGACGTCTGCGCTTTTTGCGAGTTCTTCTTGTCGAACGCTCCTACGGTAGAATAAGAATCTAATGGTGAATAATTGGTAAATGCAATGTGCGTTTACGTTAAAGCTGTGCAGGTTAGTGCACAGCTTTTTTGTAGTTTGCTACAGTAAAACGATCGCAATACAGAGCAATTGCAGAGTGCCATAGTCGTAAGAGATAGAGACGTTTTCTTGGAAGGAATTCTATGCTCAACGAACTTTATCAAAGTTTAGACCCCATAGCGTTTACCATAGGTCCTTTTACCGCACGTTGGTATGGCCTTGCCTATGTGGCAGGCTTTCTTTGTGCTATTGCCATTATGTATGTGGTGGGTAAACGCTGGAAAACTCGTTTCGATTTCGATTCGCTCTGTATTGTTTTGTTGTGTGCCATGATTGGCGTTATTGTCGGTGGCAGGTTAGGGTATGTCCTGTTCTATAACTTTGAAATGTATGCTGCCGATCCTCTTTCGATTTTGAATTTCTCTCGTGGAGGAATGAGCTTCCATGGTGGCTTTGTCGGTGCTCTTATTGCGGGTATTGTTGCTTCGCGCATTATAAAAATGCCGTTTTTGTCGCTGGTGGATCTTGCCATGATTGGCGTTCCGCTAGGGTTGCTATTTGGTCGTTGCGCAAACTTCATTAATGGCGAATTATGGGGTGCTCCTACGGATTTGCCTTGGGGTGTTGTGTTTGGCGGAGCCGCAGGAACGGAGCCACGTCATCCAAGCCAGCTCTACGAAGCATTCTTTGAAGGTATTGTCCTTTTTGTAGTTTTGTTTGTGCTTTCTCGAAAGCAGCCACCTTTCCCGCAGGGAACCTATTCGGGTGTGTTTATGCTGGGGTATGGTATTTGCCGCTTTATGGTGGAATTCATTCGCGAGCCTGATGTGCAGCTTGGGTATTTATGGGGTGGCTGGCTTACTATGGGTCAGGTTTTGTCGTTGCCATTAATTTTGGCAGGCATTGCTTTGCTGATTTATGCCTGGAAAACTAAGAAACCCCAAGACGGCCCCCATTACAACGAGGCAAATTAACGATCTTGTTGGCTATGAAAGCCTGTTTGGTTACGGAACTTCGTTTGGTCACAAAAGTCACACGGGCGATTTAGCTAAGTTACTCCTCGGAACATGTTGCTAAATTTGTACCATGGTAAACAACACCGTAACAACGTGGTTTGTTTGCACAGTTGAATATCTAGTGAGCCTTACAATAAAAAGCGATCATAGATATTAAACAAGATGCCTAGACTATAGGCCGAAGAGCGTGGTAAGCAGAGAATGCGATTAAGCAAAGATCGCAGCAAAATAGCAAATTTCGAAAGGGGATTCTAATGGGAAAGCTTCAATTTTTTAAATGCATGCACTGCGGCAATGTGGCAGTGAAGTTGTTTGATAAAGGTGTGCCGCTGATGTGCTGCGGTGAAAAGATGCAGCTATTGGAGGCTGGCGTTACTGATGCCGCTCAGGAAAAGCATGTTCCTGTGGTAACCCAGGGTGATGTTATTCATGTTGAAGTGGGTAGCGTTGCTCATCCAATGGAAGAAGAACACTTCATTACCATGATTGTTCTTGAAACCGCTCGCGGTTTTCAGGTAGCACATCTTAACCCAGGCGAAGCTCCTGCAGCTGACTTTGTGGTTGCTCCTGACGATAAGGCTGTTGCGGTATACGAATACTGTAATCTTCACGGTTTGTGGAAAACCGAGCTGTAGGGATGTATTTTTAAAATCAATTATTGAGCGGATAATTCTTTGCTCGCATAACTAACCAAAAATCTTTTCTTATAACATGCGAAGGGAAGCGAAAGCTTCCCTTCGTTGGTATTATGTAGAACATGGCTAAGAAACGAAACAAATCAGCTAAAAGAAAACTTGCTTCAGAGCCCGTGATCGTTCCTTCAGGCACCTATGATATTGCTATTGTTGGCGGTGGAGCATCGGGTCTTGCCTGCGCAATTGCCTGTATGCAGCAAGTGCGACAGGCGCAAGAAATCTCCGACACTTCCGTGCTCCCTCGTATAGTGATTTTGGAATCAGGAAAACGCATTGGGGCTTCTATCATGCGCAGCGGCAACGGTCGTTGTAATTTTTCAAATGCGCACTTGGATATTTCTCGCTACCATCATGCCGATTTTGTTCAGGAGGCGTTTTCCGCGCTCGAATCAAATTCTGCCTTGCCTTCGGTTCTTGAATGGTTCAAGCAATTAGGTTTGGTTTGGAAAGAAACGCCAGGATCCGATGGTCTTTTATATCCTCTCTCGAACAAAGCAAATTCTGTGTTAGATGTATTGCGATATGCGCTCGATAGAGACGACACCTCTTTGCGAACCTCTTCAGTGGTGCATGCCGTACGTAAAGCTAACGCTGTTTATGATGACTCGGTTGAAGCTTCAGCGCCGTTTGCTCTTGTCGGCGAGACGACTCTTACAGATGAAGAGAAAGCCCCTTTTGAAATAAGTGCCAATCAAGTAGTAATTGCATCAGGCGGTGCCACTTCCTATACTCTGTTACCTGATTTTGAGGTGCGCTACAGCGAACCAATGCCGTTATTGGGTCCCTTGAAGGTAGAGCCTCTTACATCGGAAGTTTCACTTGCTACGCTGGATGGAATTCGCATGCAGGCATGTCTGCGTATTCCTGAGCGATCTTTTGAAGAAGAGGGTGAAATTCTTTTTAGGGATTATGGTCTGTCAGGCATTGTGGTGTTTAATGCTTCACGGTATGCGCAGCCTGGAGACACGATAGTTTTGGACTTGATTCCTGAATATAGCGCAGATGCGTTATCCGCATTATTTATGCGTCGTTTGGATATAGTGGGAAGACGAAAGCCGCTTGATTTTCTTCTGGGCTTCGTGCTTCCTTCTCTTGCTTTGGCACTAATACAAAAGGCAGGTATTGATCAAGCGGCGCAAATCGCAGAAAAAGATATACCTGCTTTGGTGAAGGCGTGTAAGGAATTTTCTTTTCAGGTTTGCAGCATTGCCGATGTAAGAACATGCCAAGTAAGACGTGGCGGCATTCGTCCATCTGCGAGTAACGCTTCTACCATGCAGCTCGTTAACTACCCTGGGTTGTTTGTTTTAGGTGAAGCGCTTGATGTTGATGGTCCTTGTGGTGGCTACAACTTGCATTGGGCGTGGACGACAGGCTTACTTGCGGGTAGTGCGCTGGCAGTCAATTTCTTGCATTCGGTTCATGAATAAAAGTAAGGAACAGTAGTGATTGAAGTTTCGGGCATACCTATTTCTCTTGATGCAATGCTTCCTGGTAAAGACGCCCTTCAAAAAAAGGAACTTGCGCGCGCTTTGGGGGTAGCTCCAGATAAGGTGTGTTCTTATGCGCTGTTACGGCGAAGCGTTGACGCGCGCAAAAAATCGAAGGTTCATTTCACGACCACTTTTGCTTGCGAGCTTGCAGATAATCTAGAGCGGCGCTTTTTAGATAAAGCGCCAAAAGGTCTTCAGGTAAGGCAAGCGAAACCTTACGTGCCCCTTGAGTATCCTTTATGCCATCAGTCGAAGGTAACGGTGTTAGTAGTAGGACTAGGACCTGCGGGCTTGTTTGCGGCGTTGTATTTAGCTCGATGTGGCATTCGCCCTTTAGTTGTAGAACGTGGCTTTGACGTTGAGACTCGCGCGCAAGATGTGGCGCACTTTGAAAAAACAGGTGCTCTTAATCCTCATTCAAATATTCAATTCGGTGAAGGGGGAGCAGGCACTTTTTCTGATGGTAAATTAACCACCAACATAAAAAGCCCGTACGCAAAACATGTATTGCATTGGTTTGTGGATGCGGGTGCTCCCGAAAGTATTCTGGTTGAATCTCATCCGCATTTAGGAAGTGATAGGCTGCCAGCTTTGGTGGCAGCAATGCGAAATGAAATTATCGCTCGTGGCGGTGAAGTTCGCTTTGGCACCCGCTTGACTGCTTGGCGCTTTACAAAAGTGACGAATAATTCTGCAGAAAAGCATGGAGAAAATCTAGAGCAGCATGACGGTCGTGTTACTTCGGTAACGCTTGAAGATGTTAAAACAGGCCGTACGTATGAGCAAAGCGTGAGCCATGTAATCTTGGCATGTGGTCATTCCGCGCGCGATGTGTTTGAGCTCTGTCAGAAGTCAAACTTCGTTATGGAACAAAAGCCATTTTCGGTAGGTGTTCGAATAGAGCATCCGCAGCAGGTTATTAATGAAGCGCAATGGGGCAGTGCAGCAAAACATCCTGCACTAGGCGCGGCGGAATATAAGCTTGCAGTTCACCTTCCAAGTGGTAGAAGCGCGTATACCTTTTGCATGTGTCCTGGCGGTAGCGTTGTGGCAGCTGCAAGTGAAGAAGGTGGCGTGGTAACTAATGGCATGAGCAGTTATGCGCGATCAGAAGAAAACGCCAATGCTGCCTTATTGGTGAATGTCGATCCCGACGATTTTGGTAGCGATGATGTGCTTGCAGGTGTTCAGTTGCAGCGTCGTATTGAACAGGCAGCTTTTTCTATGGCAGAAAAATATGGGGCAGAGCCCTATCAAGCTCCTTGTCAGCGTGTGGGAGATTTCTTGTCGCAGAACGCGAGCGAGAGCGCTTTACCAAAAGGGCAGTCCTGGACGGTTTCGCCAACCTATGGACGTGGTACGTTCGACGCGCCGCTTTCTGAGTGTTTGCCAGATTTCGTGGTGAAAACGATAGCGGAGGCACTGCCTTTGATGGGCAAAAAACTTGCACATTTTGACGATCCCAATGCGCTTATGACCGCACCCGAAACGCGGTCTTCTTCGCCAGTGAGAATTAAGCGTGGCAAAAACTTGCAGGCATATTGGGCTGAAGATGAAGTTTGCGAAAGTGGTATTTACCCCTGTGGCGAAGGTCCTGGATTTGCGGGCGGTATTATGTCTGCTGCTTGTGACGGGCTGCGAGTAGCTTGTTCAATCGTGAAATCACTTTGTTCATAACCAGTTAGTGCAATTTTTTTGCGGGGTAGTGCAGCGCCTCTTGCTAGGCGCTATGATGGTATACCCAAAGCAACAACAAGAAGTGATACTCATGATTCAAACGCAGCCTACTTCTCAATTTACTTTTAATGACGCACTGCGTGCTCTACAGCGCGGTGAAGCTATTGTTTTTCCTACGGATACTGTTTTTGGCCTGGGTGTTTCGGTGCAGCATGCCGCTTCGCCTGAGGTTTTGTATCAAATCAAGCATCGCGAAAAGCGCAAGCCCATTGCCTGGTTGGTAGATAGTATTGATGCGCTTGATGCCTACGGAAGCGATATTCCTTCGTACGTCTATACGCTTGCGCGTGCTTTTTGGCCAGGCGCGCTAACTATTATTGTGCGCGCTAATAGTGCGGTTCCGAAAGCGTTTCAATCGCAAGAGGGCACCATAGGCATGCGCATGCCAAACAGCAAGGCTGCTCTTGATTTAATTTCAGCGCTTGGATGTCCTATTGCTACGACTTCTGCCAATGTTTCTGGTGGAGAAAATGTCTTGTCGTTTGCTGACTTGGATTCGCGCGTGTTGTCCCAAGTGTCAGCCGCAATAAATGACAATGAGGAAAAAAGCGGTATAGCGTCGACCATTATTGATTGCACGTCAAAAAATCATCCAACTATTTTGCGTGAAGGTGCAATTACGCCAGCCGATATCCGTGTATTGATGTAGGAGGGTGTAGTTATGAGATCTTCCTATGGCATAGTACGCCGCGAAACTTCTAACTTGTCTTCAGATGGACATTCTTGGCTTCGCGTATTGGTGTGGTTTCCCGATTCTACTTATACGCGTCGAGGCGTGGTACAGCTTGTGCATGGCATGTCGGAACATATTGGCAGATATGACCAGTTTGCGCGCTTTTTAGCCAGCTTGGGATATGTGGTATTTGGTCATGATCATATCGGTCATGGTAAAAGTGTTTCCTCTTCGCGTGAATTAGGATGTATGCCTCTAGAAGATGGCAAAGAAGTGCTGATCCAAGATGTGTTGCACGTTCGAAAAGTGGTGCTAACCGACGGGGATACAGGAATCAAAAGCACGGATGCAAATCTTCCCTATTTCTTGTTTGGTCATTCTATGGGTAGTTATATCGTTCGTGTTTTAGCTGCAAGAAATTTTGGTGACCTTTCAACATTGGCAGGCGTAGTACTGTGCGGAACAGGAAACCAGCCGCATTGGTTAGCTGCTGCGGGAAATCTTATCTGCCGTGCAATTAGTGCTATTAAAGGTCAGGATCATCGTTCAGCTTTGTTGTATTCGCTTGTTTCTGGGTCGTTTATTTCTGCGATAGATAATCCTCGTACCGAATTTGATTGGCTGAGCACCGATCCTCGAGTTGTTGATGCTTACTGTAATGATCCCTTATCTGGCACACGATTTAGTGCAGGGGCTTATGCTGCATTGACTGGCATGGTTGCAGAGGCGGTTTCAAAAACAAGTGCCGCTTCAGTGCCTAAAGATTTGCCGATGTTATTTATTTCTGGGGAAGAAGATCCTGTTGGCTCTATGGGTAAAGGCGTAGATAAGGCAGTAGATAGGTATCAACGCCAGGGCGTAAAAAACATCAAGGAAATTCTGTACCCAGGCATGCGTCACGAAATACTTAACGAGCTCGACAAAATGACGGTTTTTTCAGATGTTGAATCTTGGCTAACCCAACAGGTCATTCTGCATTCAATTCAGAAGGAAAAAACTCAGCAGGATACAGAGGGGCAGAAGAAATCAGTAAGCATGACTGAGCAGTGAAATCGCTCAGTCAAATACGACTGAGAGGGAACATTACTCGGGAAAAAATCCCCTTACTTTCTGAAAATCAATAAAGGCACCCACCATGTTTGAGGTGTTCCTGCGCTATACTTTAAAAATGTAATGAATGCGTAGTTTTTATGTCTTTTCTATAAATATTTACGCTATTTCACCATAGATTAAGCACAGGTAGGAGCACGTCATGAAATTGTCCCTCGCATCGGATCATGCTGGGTTTGAACAAAAGCAACAGTTAGTTGATTATCTTGCTCGCAAAGGTTACGACGTAATAGATCGCGGACCTGATAGCGATGATCGTGTTGACTACCCTGATTTTGCCGTAGCTGTTGCCAAGGATATTCAGTCAGGTCTGGCAGATCGTGGCATTTTGGTCTGTGGTACTGGTATTGGTATGGCGTTGGCAGCAGATAAGATGAAGGGTATTCGTGCTGCAAATATCGTGCGCGAAGATTTCGCTGTTTTATGTCGCGAACACAATAACGCCAATGTATTAACGCTTTCTGGTCGCTTTGTTTCTATTGAAGAAAACGAACGTATCGTGGATGCGTTCTTAACCACGGAATTCGCGGGCGGCCGTCATGCAGATCGCGTCGCAAAGATTGATGCGCTGGACTAATTTATCAACTCCCATCAACTAGTTGGGTTGCCTCTCGCTCTTTCAAAGAAGTTTCCAAAATGGGCCTTGGTGGAAAAGCTTCTTAATGGGGGTGGGCACGAATATATAAAGAGGGGATAAAGGGAGGAAAGCTATGGGAACCTTAAAAACAAAGAAGCTGTGGATTGCTCTTGTAGCCTTGGTTGCTGCGTTAGCGATGAGCTTTACGCTCGTGGGCTGTGGTGGTGAATCGGATGAGGAACTCATCACAAAAGCAATTGACGAGGAAATGGGCATCATCGTCAATCCTGATGATGAAACTATTCAGATGTTGGCTGACGAAGCAACGTCTGGCGCAGGTAGCACCTTTGAAACCATGGGCATTGATAGTGCTGAATTGGTAAAGTCGTGGATTGACGGCTTTGGCTATACCATTGGTGAAATTACGGTAGATGGTGATAAGGCTACTGCTGAGATGAATATTACGAGCAAGCAGCTTGGCCCCATCATGATGGACTGGCAGGCAAGCTTCCAGGAAGATGCAATTTCTCAAGGATTTACTTCCATGGATGAAATTTATGCCTATGCAGGACAGACTATTATGGAAGAAATCAATGGAGCAAGCCCTATTGAAACAGCGGTAACGGTTGAACTTACCAAGGATGGAAACAACTGGGTATTCGACCAAAGCTCTGCAAATCAAACTGCTTTGATGGATGCCATGATTGGTGATTATTCGTTCTAGAGTAACCATTTAAGTAAAAACAATGTATCAGTAGGACGGGTTTAGCGCCCGTCCTACTTTGTTTTTGCTTTGATGTGCTAAGGTGTGACGAACGAAAAAAGAAATCTTGCTTTATTGAAAGGGGCACAAAATTATGTTCCTAGACCAACTTGCCGCTGAAGATCCTCAAGTAGCTGACGCAATTGATCAGGAGTTGTCACGTCAGCGTTCCTCTATCGAGTTGATTGCTTCAGAGAATTTTGCTTCACCAGCGGTAATGCAGGCAATGGGTTCTGTGCTTACTAATAAATATGCTGAAGGTTATCCTGGAAAGCGCTATTACGGTGGCTGCGAAAAGGTAGACATCGTAGAAGATCTTGCCCGTGATCGTGCTAAGAAACTGTTTAACTGCAACTTTGCCAATGTTCAGCCCCACAGTGGTGCAAATGCAAACTTGGCAGCGTATCAGGCATTAGTGAACTTAGGCGATACAGTTTTGGGCTTGTCTCTGGATCATGGCGGACACCTAACGCATGGATCTCCTGTTAACTTTTCTGGCAAGGATTACCACATCGTTGCTTATGGTGTTAATCCAGAAACTGAACTTATCGATTATGACGAAATGGAGCGCATCGCTAAGGAATGCAAGCCAAAGCTTATCGTAGGTGGCGCTTCTGCTTATCCTCGTGTTATTGATTTCAAGCGTATGCGTGAAATTGCCGATGAGGTGGGCGCATACTTGATGATCGACATGGCTCACATTGCGGGCCTTGTTGCAACAGGCGCACATCCAAGCCCTGTTCCTTATGCTGATGTAGTTACCTCTACCAGCCACAAGACTCTGCGCGGTCCTCGTGGTGGTTTTATTCTTACCAACAATGAAGAGATTGCTAAGAAAATTGACAAGGCAGTATTCCCTGGTTCCCAGGGCGGTCCTTTGATGCATATCATTGCTGCAAAAGCAGTTGCTTTTGGCGAGGCACTGAAGCCCGAATTCAAGACCTACATTGATCATGTTGTAGAGAATTCTTCTGCTATGGGTGAAGGCATGGTTGATGGTGGACTTCGCTTGGTATCTGGTGGTACCGACAATCATCTGTGCTTGGTAGACCTTACTCCTGCAGACATTACCGGCAAGGATGCTGAAAAGGTTCTCGAAAGCGTTGGTTTGACGGTAAATAAGAACACTATTCCTAACGAAACCCGCTCGCCATTTGTAACCAGCGGTATTCGTGTTGGTTCTGCCGCCGCTACTACGCGTGGCTTCGATAAGGATGAATTCACCCGCATTGGCCAGCTTATTGCTGCAAGTGTTTACAGCGCCAATGACGAGGCGCGCCTCAATGAAATTGCTGGCGAAGTTAAAGAGCTTCTTGACAAGCATCCACTGTATCCAAACTTTTAATTAGTAATAGCGTGAAGCACCCTCTTGCATGAGGGTGCTTTTGTTTTATAAAGGGATTAATCACCAAGAAGCATGTGATAACCTAACGGCAATAGCGCTAACTCAATGGTTACAAGCGCTATCCCATGCGTTTATTGAGAGGAAAAACCGTGCAAAATCATACTTTTGGGGATCGTTTGACGGTATTGGACCATCCTTTAATTGCTCATAAGCTTTCGGTATTGCGTAACGAAACAACGCCGAGTTCGGTATTTCGCCAAACAGTACATGAAATAACGTTGCTTGAATGCTATGAAGCTACCAAGCATCTTGCAACAAAAGAAGTAGAAGTAAAAACTCCAATTGCAACCTGTACCTGCAAAAGCATTGCAAAACAAGAGCCAGTTATTGTACCGATTCTTCGTGCTGGCTTGGCAATGCTGGATGCAATGCTGGAAGTAATTCCTTCTTCTCCTGTGGCTCACTTGGGAATGTATCGCGATGAAACTACCCACAGGCCTATCGAATACTACGCAAAAATGCCTGGCTATATCAATGAGCGTCAGGTCTTGTTGGTAGACCCTATGCTTGCTACGGGAGGTTCGCTGTGCGCGGCATTGCACGCTCTGCGCTCTCGCGGCGTAAAAGATATTGTTGCTATGGTAATTGTGGCGGCCCCAGAAGGAGTAAAGGCAGTTTTGGATGCCGATCCTGATGTTCGCTTGTTTACCTGCGCGTTGGATGAAGGATTGAATGAAAATGCCTATATTGTGCCTGGCTTAGGCGATGCGGGCGATCGAATTTTCCAAACTACGGGAACTCCTGTTACCAGTGAAGGCCCCAAAGCTTAAGCGGTAAAAATAGGAGCAAAAACCAACAAAGTGATTAAGCCTAGCGTTGAGGAGGCTTTGGTAAATGGAGCAGCAAGAAGAAAAACATGAGCGTCCATCATGGGACGAATACTTCATGAAGCTTGCCAATGAAGTTGCTACGCGCACAACTTGTATGCGTCGTGCGGTTGGGGCTCTTATCGTAAAAGAGCGTCGCATTTTGGCAACAGGATACAACGGCGTGCCAACTGGTTTGCGCCACTGTGATGTAACGGGTTGCTTGCGTCAACAGTTAGGCGTTCCCTCGGGACAGCGCCACGAAATTTGTCGCGGTCTTCATGCAGAGCAAAATGCGCTGCTTCAGGCAGCACGCTATGGCATCAATATTGAAGGGGCTTCTATCTATATAACAACGCAGCCCTGTGTGGTGTGTGCCAAGATGCTCATCAATGCGGGAATTAGTGAAATCATTTATCAGAACCCTTATCCTGATGAACTTGCGATGGAACTTTTAAATGAATCAGGAATCAAGATGCGCGTCTTTGATGGTCAAAACTAGTAGTTTTGTTGGTCTTGCTTTGGGAGTGTTTAAGGAAATTAAACGACTGCCGAGGAAATGAGGTGCTCTGCAGCGTACCATTCACGGACAAAATGAAATTATTAACCATCAATTTTAAAACTAAGTGTTTCTTAGAACATGTTCGTAGGGTAGAGTGTTCTTTGCATGTGGTGGCTTCTTGTGATTTTGGTCACAAAAAGTAGTGATCATGTAAGATACTGTGCAATTTGCGATGGTTTTGTTGCCATTCGCCCACGTATAATGCACTTTATCGAAAACGATAAAACAAACCTGCATGAGGCACGTATGCTTCATGTGGTTTAAGGGTTATTCCGACTCAAGAGGGTTAGAAAGCCCGCTACCGAAGGAAAGGAAAGCATGCTTGCAGCTGTGGCAGCAGGAATTGTGGCAGGAATAATTGGATTCCTCCCTCTTTTTGTGTCTCTGCGTCTTGCAAGGCGTTCAGACAGTCTGGCACCTATGAGCATGGGGCTCTACGGACTGGCGGGCACGTTTGTGTCCCTCATCATCGTAATAGTCGCCATGATTATCTGTGCTCAAGTTGCACGAGCTTCAATTCTTCCATTTGGTATAGCCGAGATTGCGGCACTTATTGTGTCGACATCTCTTTATGTCGTTTATAAAAACGTCCTTGCTAAACGCAAGAAATAAGGCAACGGAAAGGTAAGGAATCAAGATGGGTGAAGCACTTTCACAGTTCGTCGAGGAGGCACAGCATCTTTCGTCCTCATTTGATTCGGCGACGGTCTTTTCCATTGCGGGATGGGATGTATCTCAGTACGTACTGTATATGTTCATCGCGCTTGTTTTGGTTCTGCTAATTGTTCTTATTAGCGGTCGCAAACTGGAATTGATCCCCCACAAGAAGTTCACGGCTACGGTTGAATATGGTTACAACTTCATCCGTGAAAGCGTTGGCGCTGATGTTATTGGTGAAGGGTTCAAGAAGCATATTCCCTTCTTGGCAACACTCTTCTTCATGATTCTTATTGCTAATGTTATTGGTTTGATCCCAGGTGCTAAGGCGGCTATGGGTACCATTTCTATTACCTGGGCATTAGCACTTATTTCTTTTATTTACTTTAATTTCTACGGTCTTAAGGAACTGGGCGTTTTCCGTTACATGAAAAGCTTCGCACCTTCTGGTGTCCCAGGTCCTATGATTCCAGTTATTTGGTTCCTTGAATTCGTTTCTATGGTCATCCGTGTTCTTACGCTTGCAGTTCGACTTTATGGCAACATGCTGGCAGGACATATGGTTTTGGCCGTATTCTCTTTGGCAACCACCATCTTCTTGCAGTTCGCGGTATTCAACATGGACTTTGTAACCGCACTTCCTGCAGTAGCATGGTTCTTCTTACTGTTCTTTATGTATGCTCTCGAAACATTGGTTGCTTTCTTGCAGGCATACGTATTCACCATTCTGTCCTCTTCCTACATCGGTATGGCTATCCACCCTCACTGATCAAAAGAGTTCAGATTTTGGCAGCGCGTCTGCTTGTGGGCGGGCGCTGGCAGCAAGCTAGCAGAAAAGGCTTGTCTGCTGCATAACTTTGGTACTACAGCTGGTACACAAAACTAACAGCTGAAAGGTAATAAGGATGAGGGATAGGCCCTCGTCCCAATAAAGGAGGTAATCGTGGAACTTACACTCGCTATCGCTGCGCTTAAGGTCGTTGGCTATGGCCTCGCAGCAATCGGCCCTGGCATTGGTATCGGTATCGCTACCTATGGTCTCTGCGTATCCGCTGCACGCCAGCCAGAAATGAAGGGTCAGCTCATGGGCTACTTCTTCATCGGTGCTGCAATGTCTGAGGCATTGGCACTGCTCGGCTTGGTTCTTTTCTTCATCGGCTAGCAAATCCAACGATAGTTGACGAAATTCCGATTAGAAGAGAAGGAGGCAAGCGAATTGAACGCAACTGTAAGCAAATATGTACGTAACTGCACAAGCGGTGTTCTCGCTTTTGCTGCTGCGTCCGCAGTTTGCCCAATGTCCGCATTCGCCGCAGAAAGTGGAGCTGGAATTGAAGCAATTCTTCCTCAGATGGAAGAGTTCATTCCAATGCTCGTCGCCTTCATTATCTTATGGGTTGTTCTTGCTAAGTTCGGTTGGCCTTTGTTTGAGGGCATGCTCGAAAAGCGCGAGAACACGATCAGAACTAACCTGGAAAAAGCTGAAGAAGCACGCCAGGAAAGTGAACGTCTGTTGGCTGAGTATCAAGAGCAGCTCGAAGGCGCTAAGTCTTTGGCTCAGAACATGCTCAACAATGCACAGAAGTCTGGTGAGGCTCTTGAAAAAGAAATCGCCGACCGTGCTCGTGCAGAAGCAGATGCAATGATCGAGAAGGCAAAGGTTGCTATTGAAGCTGAAAAGCGTGCAGCTGTAAAGGAACTTCAGGATTCCATGGCTGATACGTCTATCGCTGTAGCATCCCGCTTAATCGGTGAAGATTTCAGCGACGAAGAGCATCGCAAGCTCATCGAACGCTATGTAAAAGAGGCAGGTAGCTTAAATGCCTAATCGTCATGTCATCAATGAAACGATTGCAGCTTATGCTAATGCTGCTATCGATGGCGCTAATGCCGCTGGCGGTAAGGAAGCGGTCGTTGAGATCCGCAACCAGATGCTGGAGATCCTTGGTTTCATGGCTTCAAACATTGACCTGCGCCTTGCATGCGATGATGAGGGTTATACCCCTGAAGAGCGTGAAGGCATTGTAAAGGCAGTGTTTGGTTCAGGTTCATACAACGATATTTTGATTTCGTTGCTTTGCGTTATGGCATCTCGTGGTGACATGGGTAAGCTTCGTGGCGTTTATCACAAGTATGAAGAACTCATTGAATCCAAGTTGAACTTCAACGTTGTTGACGTAACGACGGTTGTAGAGCTTGATGACAACTTGCGAACTGTAATTACTGAAAAGGCCGAATCCGACTTGGGTAGGGAATGCGTGCTGGTTGAGCACATTGACCCCTCCATTCAGGGCGGCATCATTATGAGCACGGGTGGTCGCTATGTGGACGCAAGCGTTCGCACTAGGTTTGATCGCGCCCGCATCGCTCTCAAAGAAAAGACAGATGGAGGTGAATGCTAGTGACTGAAATCACCGCACAGTCTATCGACGAAGCACTGCGCAAGCAGCTTGATGCCCTTAATACCAGCGTTGAATCTCGCGAAGTCGGTTCTGTTGTACAAATTGGCGACGGTATTGCTCGTATCGACGGCCTTAAGGGTGCTATGCAGGGCGAACTCTTGGAGTTCACCGGCGAAGGTGGCAAGATCGTTTATGGTCTGGCTCAAAACCTTGAGGAAGACGAGGTTGGTGCCGTACTCCTGGGTGACATCACTGCAATCAAAGAAAATGACCAGTGCCGCACCACTGGCCGTATCCTTGAAGTTCCTTCCGGTAAGGGTATGATCGGTCGTGTTGTTAACGCACTCGGCGAACCTATTGACGGCAAGGGCCCAATCGAGGCTGAAGGTTATCGTCCAATCGAATTCAAGGCTCCTGGCGTTCATGAGCGTCAGCCTGTTCATGAGCCAATGCAGACGGGTATTATCCCAATCGACGCAATGGTTCCAATTGGACGTGGTCAGCGTGAACTTATCATTGGCGACCGCCAGACTGGTAAGACCTCTATTGCAATCGACACCATTCTGAACCAGAAGGGTCAGAACATGATCTGCGTGTACGTTGCAATTGGTCAGAAGGCTTCTACCGTATCTACCGTTGTAGAATCCCTCGAACGTCGCGGCGCTATGGACTACACCATTGTTGTTGCAGCTACCGCATCTGATCCTGCTCCTATGCAGTATCTTGCTCCTATGGCTGGTGCAGCTATCGGTGAATACTTCATGTACACCGGCGAAGACGGAAAGCCTGCTGGCGCAGACAATCCTGGTCGCCACGTACTCTGCATCTATGACGACTTGTCCAAGCAGGCAGTTGCTTATCGACAGATGTCATTGACCCTTCGTCGCCCACCCGGACGCGAAGCATATCCTGGCGATATTTTCTATCTGCATTCACGCCTTCTGGAACGTGCAGTTAAGCTTTCCGATGAAAACGGTGCAGGTTCTCTGACCGCACTTCCTATCATCGAAACTCAGGCTGGCGACGTAGGTGCTTACATTCCTACGAACGTAATTTCTATTACTGACGGCCAGATTTACCTGAAGACCAATCTGTTCTTCCAGGGTCAGCGTCCTGCAGTTGACGTAGGTTTGTCCGTATCCCGCGTAGGTGGCGACGCTCAGGTTAAGTCCATGAAGTCGGTAGCAGGTACTCTGCGTCTTGACTTGGCAGCTTATCGTGAGTTGGAAGCATTTACTCAGTTCGGTTCCGACCTTGATAAGGCAACTCAGCAGCAGCTCACTCGTGGTGCAGCTATGACTGAACTGCTGAAGCAGCCACGCTACACTCCATTGCCAGTAGAAGAGCAGGCAATTGCTATCTATGCTGGTAATCAGGGTTACTTGGATGATATCCCGGTTGAGAGCATCGTACGTTTCCGTGGCGAATTGCTTGACTACTTGCGTATCAACCATGGTGGTACGATTGCTAAGTTGAGGGAAGGCAAGAAGTTTACCGACGAGATCGAAAACGAGCTGAATGCACAGATTGAAGCATTCAAGGCTCAGTTCATCGCGTAAGGTGGTCTGATTATGCCTAACCTTCACGATATCGAAAGACGAATTAAATCCGTCGAATCGACGAAGCAAGTTACGCATACCATGCAGATGGTAGCTGCTGCAAAGATTCGCCACGCTACTGAGCGTTGCGATGCAGCAACTCCATTTGCTAATGCAATGCGCGAGTTGCTCGGCAACATTGGTCGTATGGGCAGCTGTAATGCTGAACTGACCAAAGAACACGACGAAGTGAAAACTACGCTTATCGTAGCTATTGTTTCTGACCGTGGTCTTGCTGGTGGCTTTAACTCAAACATTTTGCGTCGTGCTGAAAAGATCATGAAGGATCGTAAGGCAGAAGGTAAAAACGTTGTCATAATTGCTTGCGGCAAGAAAGCTATTGCGTACTTCAAGTATCGCGAACATGAACCGGTGCTTGCATTCCGCGATCTTTCCGCCGATCCGCGTGTTGAAGAAGCTGAAACCATGACCGACTATTGCGTTGAAAACTACCTCAACGGCAATATCGACGAGGTTGTCACGATTTACAACCACGCGAAGAACGCAGCTGAGCAGGTTCCTACGATTCATCGTATTTTGCCTGTTGACTTGAAGTCGTTTGTCCCTGAGGGTGAGCGCTTTAAGTTTGGTGGCATCATGGAACCTGACGCAGATTTGGAAGACTTGCCTGGTTCTATTGAATATGAACCTGGTGAAGAAGAAGTTCTGAACCAGTTGCTTCCTGAGTACTTGAGTGGATATTTCTACTATGTACTTATCGAATCGGCTGCCGCAGAGCAGGCTGCTCGTCGTAACGCAATGAAAAACGCGACGGATAATGCCGATGAAATGATTGAAACACTCAATCGAGTTTATAACCGTGTACGTCAAGGTGCCATTACAACCGAAATCAACGAAATCGTTGGTGGCGCCGCAGCTTTGGAGGACTAAATGGCTGAAGAAATTACTACATCTGCGGCCAACCAGGGTGGTGCGATCGGTCATATTGTCCGTATCGTTGGCCCTGTTGTCGACGTTGAGTTTGCTCCGGGCCAGATCCCCGCAATCTACAACGCGTTGACCGTTGAAGCTAATACCCCCGCTGGCGACGTAAAGGTTCTCCTCGAGGTCCAGCTTCACCTTCCCGGTGATTTGGTTCGCGCGGTAGCTATGTCATCTACTGATGGCCTTACCCGTGGTCTTGAGGTAAAGGACACTGGCAATCCTATGATGATGCCTGTAGGTCCTGAGACCCTTGGTCGCATTTGGAACGTTATGGGTGAACCCGTTGACGGCAAGCCAATGCCTGACGTTAAAGAGTTCTATCCAATCCATCGTCCTGCACCTGCTTATGAAGAGCTGGTTACTACTACCGAGATTTATGAAACTGGTATTAAGGTTGTTGACCTTATCCAGCCATTCATCAAGGGTGGTAAGACTGGTCTGTTCGGCGGCGCTGGTGTAGGCAAGACCGTTATTATTCAGGAGCTTATTAACAACTTGGCTCAGGAACATGGCGGTACTTCAGTATTTACTGGTGTAGGCGAACGTACCCGTGAAGGTACGGACCTGTTCATCGAAATGACCGACGCTGGTGTTATTAACAAGACCTGCTTGGTTTACGGTCAGATGAACGAGCCTCCTGGAGCACGTCTTCGCGTAGGTCTTTGCGGCCTTACCGAAGCTGAATACTTCCGTGACCAGGGCCAGGACGTACTGTTGTTTATCGACAACATCTTCCGTTTCACCCAGGCTGGTTCTGAGGTATCTGCACTGCTCGGCCGTATGCCTTCTGCAGTAGGTTACCAGCCAACCTTGGCAACTGAAATGGGCGACCTTCAGGAACGTATTACCTCTACTAAGACTGGTTCTATTACCTCAGTACAGGCTGTATACGTACCTGCAGACGACTTGACTGACCCTGCACCTGCAACAACCTTTACCCACTTGGATGCTAAGACGGTTCTTAACCGTTCCATCGCTGAGAAGGGTATTTATCCTGCAGTTGACCCACTGGAATCTACTTCTCGTGCACTTGACCCAGAAATTGTTGGCGAAGAGCACTACGAAGTAGCAGTTGGTGTACAGAAGATCCTCCAAACTTATCAGGACCTTCAGGACATCATTGCTATTCTGGGTATGGAAGAACTTTCCGAGGATCAGAAGATCATCGTAAACCGTGCTCGTAAGATCGAGCGCTTCCTTGGTCAGCCTTTCCATGTTGCAAAGCAGTTCACCGGCCAAGACGGTGTATACGTAAAGCTGGAGGACACCATTCGCTCCTTCAAGGAGATCCTCAGCGGTAACTGCGACGAAATTCCTGAGGTTTGCTTCCGTAACAAGGGCACCATCGAGGATGTTTACGCAGCCTACGAGGAGATCAAGAAGCAGGAAGAAGAGTAAATTATGTCCACTATCAAATGTGATGTCGTAGCCAAGAATAAGGTTCTGTTTTCCGGTGAGCTTCATTCTGTAATGGTTCCCGGAAGCGAAGGCGAGCTTGGTATCATGGCTAACCATGAGCCCTTTGTTACCGCTCTTCATGATGGCGTTATTTGGGCACGCACTAAGCCCGAAGGCGGCACCACGTTGAGTGCGGCTATTATGGGCGGCTATGTCCAGTGCTTGGGAGAACGCGTAATTGTACTTTGTGATAAAACGCGTGAGATCAAGCGTATCAACGAGGATAAGGTTCGCAAGGATATTACATCGCTTGAAGAGCGTATCGCTAACCTTCGCGAGGATCAGATTATCTCTCGTTCCGTTCTTACTCGAAAGCTTCGCTGGTGCAAAGTGCAACTTGCTGCCAAGGAAAAGGAAAGCCAGTACGTCTAGGTTTCTTCCACGATTCCTCCGGACGAAATTAGGTTTTCGACGGTACCAGCATTCAAACAACCCCTTCCTTTTTGGAGGGGGTTGTTTTGTTTTCTTAGAAGGCGCTTATGCTAAGCTCGTGGCAAGTCATTGAACGAAATCAGACGATTTGTTTGATTAATTACTCAAGATGTGACTATTTGACGCATTTATACGTTTTACAAAAAATAACTAGCATAGGTATCTGTTTCTTTGATAGCATTCCTCAACGTTAAAGCAAAAGATGCAGAGAAATTTGGGGTATGCTTTTTGGTGTCGAATACCTATAAGGGAAGGTGCTTGGTGCTACATATTCTGAGTGCTTGCTTGTCTATGAGTAGGTATTCAGAAGTAGTTTCGTGGCGCCGAAAGCAGGAGGAGGCATTTCTCGAGCCTACTTTGGTAGGGTTCGGAGGAGAATGTTATGTCGATACTACATTGTGATGTGGTTGCAAAAGACAGAATGCTGTTTTCGGGGGAGCTGTATTCTATTACCGTGCCAGGTGAGCAGGGGTATATGGGTGTGCTCGAAAATCATGCTCCCGCACTTATCGCTCTTAAAGATGGTGTTATTTGGGGTAGAGAAACATCGGAATCTGGTCCCGTGATTGCGGCGGCAAATATGGGCGGCTACCTGCAGGTAATGGGAAGCTGCGTTATTGTTCTGTGCGATAAAACGCGTCAAATTCAAGACATTAATCTTGATCTGCTAGAGAGTGCGATTCCTGAATTGGAAGCGCGTTTGGAATCACTCAGTCACGAACAGTTCATTGCAAATTCTGTGCTTCGTCGCAAACTCCGCTGGTTAAAAGTTCAGTACAACGCAAAGCAAAAAGCACTACAGGGTAAGCTTCCTTTTGAATATAAAGAACATGACGAAGAAAAATAGCTAGCCGAACGGCAATTCAGCTAGCTATGGATAAGAGTTTTCTTGCACCAGTTTCTTTGAGCTGGTTTGTTGCCTGCATTACAAGGTACAGGCGACCTTAAACGCTTCAGCGGTAGCATTAAGAGCGCGACGAGCTTCACAAGCATCTCCTACAACGTATGTTTCGATACCTTGCGCTTTAAGTTCTTCGGATAGAGGATCGTGTTTGGTGTAACCAAGCGCTAGAACGACCGAATCGAAGCCTCGCATTGCTTGGGGCATGATAGCGTTTTCTTCATCTGCAGGTAAATATTCAATACCATCGGCAAAGAACTTTGTAACTTTTGCATTGGTAATTTGTTCAACCTGATATTCAGCAAAATCCTTTAGGATTTCTTTGCGATGTTCAGCAATCATATCGGCACCAAGGGTATCTCGATATTCAACGACACTTACCTTATGACCAAGCTCAGCTAAGAAGTCTGCCGTTTCGCAGCCAACCATGCCACCACCAACAACCAAAACATGCAATCCAACAGACGTTTTACCTGCAAGAATATCGCTCGCTAAAAGAAGGTTAGGGTTGTTAATTCCTTCGATAGGTAAAATTAGTGGTTGAGCGCCTGTAGCTACTATAACGGCATCTGCCTGGTTCGATTTCTTCATAAGATTGATGTCTTCGGCAGCTATTTCAGTGTTGAGATGAATTTCTACGCCTGCTTTTTCGCAGCGAACAATATAAGAGCGAATCATATTAACAATATCGCCCTTACCTGGAGGGTAAGAAGCAAGTAGCATATTTCCGCCAAGAGTGCTGCTAGCTTCGTAAAGATCTACCTGGTGTCCTCGTTCTGCAGCGGTGTATGCAGCAACAAGACCAGCGGGACCACCACCAATAACAACGACGTGGCGGGGGTTTGCGGTTGGGGTAACAGGCTGCGACTCAAAACCAAGGCAAGGATTTACCAGGCAGCGAAGTGGCTTTCCTTGATACATGTTTGCAACGCAACCCTGTAGGCAGGCGATACAAGGAACAATATCTTCGCTGTGTTGTTCAAGAATTTTATTAGGAAGCGCAGGGTCGGCTAATGACTGACGACCAAAAGCAACTAGGTCTGCTCGCCCTTCTGCTACTAATAATTCCGCATAGTAGGGGTCGGTAAAGCGACCGACCGTAATGATGGGGATAGAGATAGCTTTTTTAACTTCGGTTACCAAATCGGCATTAAAGCCACCATGTACTGCAGTGGGAGCCCACATGAATTCGTCTTTTAAGTGAACTGCACGCGACAGATGAATACCCTGCACGCCGTATTCTTGCAAGGCGCGAGCAATGGCAGCAGTATCGTGAACATCTAAACCGCCAGGCATTTCGTCGGAGGCGTTTAAGCGGGCAAGTATGGCAAGTTTGCCCTCGGTGGCTTTTTGAATTTCTTCGATGATCAACTTTGGAAAGCGAAGACGGTTTTCGAATGATCCGCCAAATTCATCCACGCGTTTATTCGTGCGGGGAGAGAGGAAACTGCTGACTAAATAACCATGGGCCATGTGGATTTCAACCGCATCAACGCCTGCTTGCATGGCGCGACGAGCTGCTTGTCCGTATCCTTTTGCTAATTCGTATATCTGCGCAGTAGGAACTTCTTGCGGAATGTCGCGACCGCATGCGGCGGGAATAGGGGATGCCGCCAAAAGAGGAGCGCCTGCGCACTTTGCATTGCCTTCAGGACCAGCGTTTTGTAACTGAACTGATACTTTTGCGCCGTATTTGTGACACGCTTGCGCGATGCGCGAAAGGCTAGGAATAGAAGAATCGTTAAACAAACAAGGCTTTCGCGGACCGCCTTTAGCTCCTTCGTGGACAACCGTTGCTTCTATAGTGATAAGGCCAAAGCCGCCTTGTGCGCGTGCATGATAATACGCAAGTGACTGATCGGACCAGGTGTCATCAGTATTGGCGAAGTTGTTTCCCATAGGCGGAACGACAAAACGATTTTTAACCTCCATGGGGCCAATATTGAGAGGGGTAAATAAATGCTTGCATTCCATGGAAACTCCTAATGATCGGTGAAGTGGTTTTATCCAATAACGATAAGGTGGCTACTAAGAATAATTATCTTAAGTATTTGGATTCAGACAATGTTGAAAACCAATATTTAAGACCTTTAGACAAGGTTTCAAGTTGGAAAAAGCCGTAAACAAATATAGTTGAAAGAAGTTTCAATAGAGAAAACTTGTAAACAAAATCTGTTAACAAAACTTCTCATTTAATCCATTATCTGTTCGATAGTGTAATTAGGTAATGCTGTTAAGATGAAAACCCTAAGACTGGTCGACCTATGTATCGAGACATAGTGGTAAAACGACAGAGAGTTGTAAGTAGGCAATTACTAAGAAGACGGAGAGCATATTAAGGGCGTGAGCATATATGGCATTTGTACATCTTCATAATCATACAGAATACTCCCTGCTTGATGGCGCTACTCATATTTATGACATGGTAAAACGTGCAGCTGATCTAGGTATGCCAGCTGTTGCAATTACCGACCATGGCGTAATGAGCGGCGTACCAGAATTGGCAGATGCGTGTGAAAAGGTAAAGAAAGAAACGGGCATCTGGGTTAAGCCAATTTTTGGTTGCGAGATTTATTTCACCACCGACAGCGAACTGAAGAAGCAAAAGCAGCGTTTACATCACATGATTCTGCTTGCTAAAAACAATACGGGCTATCACAATCTGCTCAAGCTGGTAAGCGAATCGCATGTTGATAATTTCTACTATCGTCCGCGCACTACCTTTGAAATGCTAAAAAAGTATTCTGAAGGCATTATTGCAACAAGTGCGTGTATTGCAGGCATTATCCCTCGTTGCATTGATGACGGCGATTTTGCTGAAGCGGTTGAATGGGCAAAACGCTTTGCGGCGCTGTATGAACCAGGCGATTTTTATATCGAGCTGCAGGACCAAGGAATCACCACTAATGGTGGTATGACTCAGCTGGAGATGAATCGCAAGTTAACTGAAATTGCAAACCAGCTTGGCTTGCAAACTATCGCAACGAATGACTTCCATTATTTAACGCAAGAAGATGCTGTTGCGCAGGATATTATGCTGTGCATTGGTACGAACTCTACCGTTACCCAGGAAAAGCGCTTTAAGTTCCCGAACGATCAGTTCTACATGAAGACTGAAGAGGAAATGCGCACTGCTCTTAAAGATTTTCCTGAAGCATGTGATAACACAGTGGCTTTGGCGGAAAAATGTAATGTGGAGCTCGAACGTGATGCAATTTTGCCTCGCTTCCCCTTGCCTGAAGGAGAAACGGAAGAATCTTACTTCCGCAAGCGTGTACAGGAAGGCTTGGTTCGTCGTTATGGCGATCCTGTTCCTGCCGAGGTGCAGGAACGCGCCGATTACGAAATGAGCGTTATTATCCAGCAAGGCTTCCCTGCATACTTCCTTATCGTTCAGGAATATATCGAATGGGCGCGTAGCCAAGGTATCGGCGTAGGCCCTGGTCGTGGTTCTGCGGCTGGTGCAATCGTTGCTTATGCCATGGGTATTACTGACTTAGATCCGCTTTCAAATGGCTTGCTCTTCGAACGTTTCTTGTCTCCTGAACGTGTAGAGATGCCTGATATCGACGTTGACTTCGAAGATGAACGTCGTCAGGAAGTAATTGAACACATTAAAGACGTGTATGGCGAAGACCATGTATCGGGCGTAATTACCTTCGGCAAATTGCAGGCAAAAAATGCTGTGCGTGACGCTGCCCGCGTATTGGACTATCCGTATGCGGTAGGCGATAAGGTTGCCAAGCTTATCGGTAACGAATTGGGCATTACCATTGATGATGCAATGGCGAAAAACCCTGATTTAAAGCAGGCATACGATACTGAAGAAGACGTACGTCGCGTAATTGACGCGGCGCGATCCATTGAAGGTCATGTACGTGGCGAAGGCGTTCATGCTTGTGCAACGATTATTTGCCGTGACCCTATGAGCGATCACGTACCCATGAAGCGCGATACCAAGGGCGGCGGCATCATTACCCAATACGATGGTCACTATACGCCTGACTTGGGTCTGCTGAAGATGGACTTCTTGGGTCTGCGTACCTTAGGCGTACTTTCTCGTGCATGCCGCAATATTAAAAATCGTTTTGGCGTGGAAATAATTCCTGAGGAAATTCCAACAGACGATGAAAAAGCATTCGAGCTAATGCGTAGTGGCAACATGGACGGCCTTTTCCAGGTAGAAAGTGCCCTGTATGTAAGTTTGTTTAGCCGTCTACCACCTCATAGGTTCTCTGACGTTGTAGCTTCTATTGCACTTAACCGTCCAGGTCCTTTGGAGTCTGGCATGGTTGACGACTACGTATTGGTAGCAAGTGGCAAAACGCCTGTTCATTACTACGATGATCGTCTTCGTCCTATTCTGGAAGAAACCTATGGCACCATGGTCTATCAGGAACAGATCATGCAGATATCTATGGTTATGAGTGGCTTTTCTGCTGGTAAGGCAGACAAGTTGCGTAAAGCTATGGGTAAAAAGAAGATTGACGTTATGCGTCAGCTTCAGGAAGACTGGAATACAGGCGCCGTAGAAAATGGCTTTAGCTTAGAAATTGCTAAAAAGATTTGGGAAGATGCGGAAAAGTTCGCTAAGTACGCCTTTAACAAATCGCACTCGGCAGCATATGCAATTTTGGTTATGCGCACGGCTTATTTGAAGGCGCATTATCCTAACGACTATATGGCGGCAGTGTTGTCGTCGTATATGGGCAACTCAGATCGCCTGATTAAATATATTGCAAGTTGTAACCGCACGGGTATTCCCGTTTTGTCTCCTGACGTAAATTCTTCAAACCTTGAATTTACGCCTTTAGATGATGGTATTCGCTTTGGTTTGGCGGGCATTCGCGGTGTGGGCGAAAAGGTTGCTCAGGTAATCATTGACGAACGTGAAGCGAATGGTCCGTATACGTCTTTGCATGATTTTGTAAATCGTGTTGATTCGTCTGCGTACAATCGCAAAACGCTTGAAGCACTTATTAAATCTGGTGGTTTTGACTCAACGGGATACACTCGTAAACAGTTGATGTATTTTGTGGACGAAACGCCCCTTCTTGAAAGCGCAACGAAGCGACAGAAAGACAAAGATGCTGGTCAGATGGATATGTTCAGCATGTTTGCTGATGTGGATGATTCGTTTAAGGAAGATATTCCAGAGCCCGATGGTATTGAATGGGATAGGCGCACTAAACTTGCCTTCGAAAAAGACATCTTAAAGATGTATGTATCCGACCATCCGCTTCGTCCATACGAGAACTATTTGTCGCGCACCATGAAATACACCTTGGGTGATTTGATGGATCGTGAAGAAGGCATTAAGTCGGCTACCTTTGCGGGCATGGTTTCAGAAACCAACATTCGTCGTACAAAGCGTGGCACCTTGATGGCAAGCTTTACCTTGGAGGACACAACAGGTCATATTGAATGTGTTTGCTTTGATTACGAGAAGAATCAAGCAGCTATTCAGGAAGATGCCATTATTACCTGTAAGGGCAAGTTTGAGGTAAACGATCGTGGTAGTCAGCTTTTGGTGTACGAAGCAAAGCCTCTCGAGCTTTCGGAAGCAGATATGAATGTTGCACCGATGCAGTTGGAATTAACTCTTGCTACGCGTGAGTTGAATTCGGTGGCGTCGGATAAGTTGATGCGTATCTTAAAGGCTCACCCAGGCAAAGATCCTGTCATTTTGTATATCAATGAAGAAAATGGCAAACGCATGAGAGCAGAATTACCGCTGACCATTGATTCAAACAGTGCGCACTTAAAGGCACACTTAGCTGATTTGTTTGGCCGTCCCGTTTGGAAGGCTTCTTAGCATGGTGGTGTTGGCGCTTGAAGTCGCGTACAATGGTGCGCCGTTTTCAGGATTCGCGCGCCAGCCTAGTCAGTTGACGGTGCAGGGCAGTATCGAAGAAGCTCTTGCCTTGATTTTTCGCCGTCCTATTGAAACGGTGTGTGCGGGTCGTACCGATTCGGGCGTTCATGCTAAGGGTCAGGTTGTGAGTTTTGAAGTTGAAGAAGCAGAATACGAGCAACGCAGCGATTATAAATTGCTGCGCTCTCTTAACGCCCTTACCCATGAAGATATTTCTATTCGGACTATAGAGCGCAAGCCGCAAGATTTTTCTGCGCGCTTTTCTGCTACTATGCGTGAATATCGCTATTTCATTTGCACGGATAAAGCAGCGCCTTTGCTTATGAAGAACTTCTGCTGGCACATTCCAAAAGAGCTAGATCTTGAAGCTATGCGTCAAGCAGCTGCCTACTTAATTGGCGAACACGATTTTAAGAGCTTTTGTATGGCGGTTTCTGCTGAAGGCAAATCTACCATGCGTAACGTGTTTAGCATTTCTGTTGAACCTCAGGAGCTTTGGGGTGAACAACTTGTTGTCATTACCGTGAAGGGCAACGCATTTTTGCATTCAATGGTGCGCACTATTGTGGGCACACTTGTTGCGGTAGGGCGTGGGCAACGTAAACCCGAATGGGTTGCCGAGGTGCTTGAAGCGCGGAATCGAAGTGCTGCAGGAGAAAACGCTCCTGCCCAAGGATTGGTGTTTTGGCGAGTAAGCTACGAAGGTACACGCGTGCATAATCCGTTGCCCCGTTGGAGCGATACTCTTTCGGATTCAATGTTAAACATTTGTAATAGTTTGCTATAGTATGGCTTTGTTTAACTTGCCTGAGGCATAGGAATGACTTTTTTCTTATGTATTCAGGCGGTGAAGGCGTATACGAAGAAAGAAGAACTAATGACTTCAACAGAACCCGCACAGCAGGCTGGTCGTGCCTCTTGGTCAGGTAAGCTTGCTTTTGTTTTGGCGGCAGCCGCTTCGGCTGTTGGCTTGGGAAGCATGTGGCGCTTCCCTTACTTGGCTGCTAAGTATGGTGGCGGCACCTTCCTTCTTACTTATTTGGTATTTGTTTTTACTATTGGCATTGCACTGTTGCTTTTGGAAACGGCACTTGGTCGTAAGACAGGTCAGAGCTCCATTGGTGCATTTAAGGCATATGGAAAGAAATATGCCTTTATTGGCATTTTGATGTCTGCCGTTCCTTTCATCATCGTGCCTTACTACTGCGTTATTGGTGGTTGGGTAACCAAGTTTTTAGCATGTTATGTAACGGGCGACATTGCTTCGCTGACCGATGGCGGCGACTACTTCACGACCTTTATTGCAAACGGTCCTGAAAGTATCGTTTTCATGCTTATCTTTATGTTCTTGACCTACTTTGTTGTTTCTCGTGGTGTTAAGGGCGGTATCGAAAAAGCAAACCTGGTTATGATGCCTGCTTTGATCTTGATGGCAATTGGTGTTGCTATTTATGCTCTTACTTTGCCAGGCGCAATTGACGGTCTTGCTTATTACTTCATCCCTGATCCAGCTGGATTTACGCCTGAAATGGTTATTTCTGCTTTAGGTCAGACCTTCTTTACCTTGTCTTTGGCAATGGGCATCATGGTAACCTATGGCTCTTATTTGGATAAAACCTCCAAGCTTACCTCTAGCGTTGCTCAGATTGCAGGCACTACCTTTAGTGTTTCTTTGCTTGCAGGCTTGATGATTATTCCTGCAGCATTTGCGGCTATGGGTTCAGGTGAAGCAGTTGCTCAAAACTCTGGTCCTACGCTGATGTTTGTTGTATTGCCACAGGTATTCAGTGGCTTGGGTGACATTGCTCCTGTTATTGGTGCGGTGTTCTTTATCCTGGTATTGTTTGCTGCTTTAACCAGTTCTATTTCGCTGGTTGAAACCTGTACTGCAATTATTCAAGACGCAACGCATTGCCATCGTCGTACCGCGCTTATTGTTACGATTGTATGGACAACATTGATGGGCATTATCGTTAACCTTGGTTTCGGCACTTTGTCGTTCATCGCGCCATTGGGTGAAGGTTCAACCATTCTGGACTTCCTGGACTTCATTTCGAATTCTGTCATGATGCCAGTAGTTGCTCTGCTTACCTGTATCTTTATTGGCTGGATTGTAGGCACGAAGTCCATTGAAGAAGAAGTTAAACTTTCAGCTCCCTTTAAGCTGAACAAAGTATGGGCGTTCATGATTAAGTTCATCGCACCTGTTGTGCTGGTAATCATTCTGGTTGCTTATGTTGCACAGACCATGGGCTTGTTCACGATGTAACAGAGTAGAGATCAGCTAATTACTTTTAGGATGCTTTAGAAAGCAAGTTAGGAAGCCTCGCAAACGAGGCTTCCTTTTTTATGCGGGCTTGTTTGTGCGGAATGCACGCAGGTGCTGAGGGTGGTATTATTAACACCGCATTTTATAAACAAATAAAGGAGAAACACGTGTCTCTTTCAATCGGAATTGTTGGACTTCCTAATGTAGGTAAATCTTCGCTGTTTACTGCGCTTACCAAGAAAAGCGGTTTTGCAGCTAACTATCCCTTTGCAACTATTGAGCCTAATGTAGGCATTGTTCCTGTGCCAGACGATCGCTTAGAGGGTTTGGCGGCAATTGATCATCCTGCAAAAATTGTTCCTGCTACGGTTGAATTTGTAGACATCGCTGGTTTGGTTGCAGGTGCTTCACAGGGTGAAGGCTTAGGCAATAAGTTTTTAGCTAACATTCGTGAAACTGATGCAATTTGTGAAGTAGTGCGCTTCTTTACCGACCCCAATGTAGAGCACGTTTCGCGCAAGGTTGATCCGCAAAGCGACGTGGAAACCATTAAGACCGAATTAGTTCTTGCAGATATGGGCACCATCGAAAAAGCTCTTCCTCGTTTGGAAAAGGAAGCTAAGCGTGATAAGTCCGCAGTTCTGAAGTTTGAAACTGCCAAGAAAGTATTGGACGGTTTAAATGAAGGTCATCGTGCGCTTTCTCTAGATTTGTCTGACGACGAAAAGGATTCCATTAAGGAATTGTGCCTGCTCACTATGAAGCCACTTTTATATATCGCAAATGTGGATGAAAGCCAGCTGAATGCCGAACTTCCAGAAATTGACGGTCAACAGCCGGTGCCAATCTGCGCTAAGACTGAAGCGGATTTGGCAGAGCTTGAACCAGAAGAAGCTCAGATGTTCTTAGACGAACTTGGTTTGGACGAATCTGGTCTGGCTCGTCTGGTTCGTGAAGCATATAAGCTCCTTGGTTTGCAAAGCTTCTTTACCAGCGGCGAAACCGAAACGCGTGCGTGGACCATTCCTGTAGGCGCTAAAGCTCCTCAGGCTGCAGGCGTTATTCATACCGACTTTGAGCGCGGCTTCATTAAGGCGGAAACCGCATCGTATGAAGACTACGTTGAACTGGGTGGCGAAAAAGGTTGCCGCGATGCAGGTAAGCTGCGCCAAGAGGGTAAGGACTATGTCGTGCAAGACGGAGACGTTATGCACTTTAAATTTAACGTGTAAGCGACCTGTATTAACGGCACCTGTGCGCAAAGCCTTCTAGGACGAAGCAATACAAGCAGCAAAGCTATGTTGTAAGCGCACAACAACTTTACTTATTCAAGCGAGGCATCCGCCTCGCTTTTTTATGCGGCGAAGTAATTAAAAGCACTCTAAAGACAAAGATTATTGCATGGGTTCTTAACGAGATGCATCTTGTCTGCGTGCTAAACTTTCTTACAGGACTAAACAAGATATCACGCAATAAACCGAACAGTATGCGTGTTTTGCGAGTAGGGGCACTCTATGGAACTTCGCGAAATGGGGAAAACGGGCGTAAAAGTTTCACCTTTGGGCTTTGGTGTTATGCGCTTGCCACTAAAAAATGGCGGCAAAACAGCAAATGACACCACGATTGATAATGTTGATGTAGATACTTCTATTGCAATGATTCGTCATGCAATTGATGAAGGAGTGAACTATTTCGATACCGCCTATAACTATGTGGCAGGATCTTCGGAAGTTATCTTAGGACAGGCTCTTAAAGATGGTTATCGCGAAAAGGTATATGTAGCTTCTAAATCTCCTGCATGGCTGTATAAAGCTCCTGAAGATTTTGATCGCTATTTGAGCGAGCAGCTTGAACGTTTGGATATGGACTATATCGATTTCTATCTGTTGCATTCCATGAATGGTGGCAGCTGGAAAAAGTCGGTACGCAACAATGCGGTAGAGTCTATGGTTCGCGCTAAAGCGGAAGGCAAAGTAAAGCACATCGGTTTTTCTTTCCATGATGACCTGGAGCTTTTTGAAGAAATTCTTAACGCTGCCGATTGGGATTTTTGCCAAATTCAGCTGAATTATTATGATCGCGATTACCAGGCAGGCGTTAAGGGCGCAAAGATGGCAGCCGAACGTGACATGGGTGTTATCGTTATGGAGCCTTTGCGTGGTGGTTTGCTGGTTGATTTGCCAAAGAGCGTGCAAGAAGTCTTTGATAATTCGGTATATGATCGCAGCAATGTTGAATGGTCGTTTGATTGGCTGTGGGATATGCCAGAAATTTCTTGCGTCTTATCAGGCATGACTACTCCGCAGCAGCTTGAAGATAATCTTGGCTATATGAAACGTGCTTCTGTTGGCATGCTTACCGACGATGAACGTGCGGTAATCGATGCGGCAAAGGCGGCGCTTGACGCTAAGGCTGCTATCCCTTGTACGGGCTGTAACTATTGCGTGGATATGTGTCCTAACAAGATTGCCATCCCTTACAATTTCCGCGCTTACAACATGGGTGTTTTGTATGACAACATGGACTTGGCTAAAGAATTTTATGCCGAAGAGGTTACGAGTTATGGCCGTCGTGCAGAGCATTGCACGAGCTGCGGAACATGCGAAGATATTTGTCCTCAGCACATTAAGATTAGCGAATGGCTCCCAAAGGTTGATGAGCTTTTAAATACCGATAAGTAACTTATTAGTATATTAACTATCAATACGTCAACTATAATTTACAATAGTAGCGAAACTGAAATGCGTTTATATCGTCAGATTGAAGATATAAACGCATTTCTCTGTTACCGTGACTTTGATAGCTGCGAACAGCACAGTGCTTGTCATGTGCCACAAGCAGGATGGGTGGCTGCAAGCGAAACGGGCAGCTTGTACCCGCAAACAAAGTGGCGGTTAAGTCTCATAAAGCTATTTGCGCAAAGAAGGTATACCATGCATTCCGATGAAATTGAGCGTATTTTAACTGAAGTCTCCAAGGGCACTTGTTCGGTCGAAGATGCTCTACTCTCTCTAAAAAAAGAGCCCTTTACTGATTTGGGATATGCCAAGGTTGATCATCATCGTGCCTTGCGTCAAAACGCTGCCGAAGTGGTGTATGGCGCAGGAAAAACGCCCGATCAAATTGCAGGAATTGTTGCTTCGCTTCAAAAAGAAGGCGAAAAGACCGTTCTTATCACTCGACTAAAGCCAGAAGCTGCAGCGCTTTTACGTACCGAAATACCACTTACCTATCATGAGCTTTCAGGTGTGGGTATTGTAGGCGATATGCCTAAACCTACAGGAAATGGAAAGATTGTTGTTGCGTGTGCTGGTACCAGCGATTTGCCTGTAGCAGAAGAAGCGGCGCTTACTGCTGAAGTTTTAGGTAACGAAGTAGTGCGCTTGTTTGATGTGGGTGTTGCAGGCCTTCATCGCTTGCTTGCTCATATGGACGACATTATGGATGCTCAAGTTGTTATTGCCATTGCTGGTATGGAAGGTGCTCTTGCAAGTGTTATTGGCGGCATGGCTTCGTGCCCTGTTATTGCGGTGCCAACAAGTGTTGGTTATGGCGCTTCCTTTAATGGTTTGGCAGCATTGCTTTCGATGCTTAATTCTTGCGCGAGTGGCGTAAGTGTTGTGAATATCGACAATGGCTTTGGCGCTGCTTTCCAGGCGCATCTCATTAACCATTTGCCTGGCAAAGCATCTTAGAGTATCTGTAACAAACTATCTGTAGGAAAACATCTAAATTAACAGCAAAACGCCGAGACGAAATCAAACAATTCGGCACAAAAGCTTCAGGATATAAAGGAGAAAACACATGCAATTGCATTTAGATTTGCACGAAAATGCAACACGTGGACATATTTTAGATACTTTGCTTAACGCTATGGATGAAGCAAAGAGAACTTCATATGACGATATCGTCAATCATGCCGTAATTCCCGATAAGCACCACCATTCCATCGTTGAGGTGCGCGAAAGCATTGATGCGCTTGAGGTACCTGAACAGGTAAAAGAAGACCTTCATGCGGTATATGAAATATTGGCGGCCGCAGAAGCAAGCGTGCATGGGTGTGCTGTGGAGGAAACTCACTTTCACGAAGTGGGTAATGCGAGTGGTATTCGCAATGCACTTGCCATTTGCGCTGCGTTTTATGTGCTGGCACCCGAGGCGGTTGTCGCAACGCCCCTACAAACAGGTGAAGGTGAAATCGAGTGTGCTCACGGACTGCTTTCCCTTCCTGCTCCCGCAACAGCTGCTATTATTGAAGGACTTCCTGTAGCGGAGGATAAACTTCCAGGAGAGCGATGTACTCCTACTTCTGCTGCGATTATTAAGCATTTTGTTACTTCATTTGAGGGATAGTGTGTAGTGAAATTACCTTGGCGTAAGAATAAAAATACTTACGATGACGGCGTCGACGACTTTGATGCCTATCAAGGTATGGCTTCTGCTCATGACGAAACGCGCGCTTGGGATTCTCGCGGTAATGATTTAGGGGTATCGGCTGTTCCCCTTGTTACTCGGGATGATTATCGGGTTACCTATACAGGTGCTGCCGAAAACGAAGCACCTCATGATTTGGATTATGGATCGGACTATGATTTGGTATATGCTTCAAATTCTGGTCCGACACTACCTGATGGAGCGCAAGCAGAATCTGAAACATTATTGCTAAATCGCTACATAGTAGCAGGTGAAGCGGGTAGTGGTGCTTTTGCTTCGGTGGTTATTGCATGGGACACCCGCATACAACGCAAAGTCGCTATTAAATGTATTCCTTTAGAGGGAACCGAAGGCCTGCCCGCGCAAGGCGGCAGCATTTTGGTAGATAATTCTTCGTTTGATATGTCGTCAGTGACGGGTCTCGAAGAGGCACGTACGGCAGCTATGCTTTCTGATTCTTCAATCGTTTCGGTATACGACTTTGAAGTTGATAAAGGTATGGCCTACCTTATTCTTGAATACGTTGACGGCTTAACGCTAGCGGATTTGCTGGCTCAGTATCCCGATGAAATTAACGCAGATATTGTTGCTTCGGTATTTAAATCCATTTCACATGCGCTTGAGGTAGCACACAAGCGCCACGTTCTTCATTTAGATATCAAACCTGAAAACGTTTTGATTGATCATCAAGGTCAGGTAAAAGTGACCGATTTTGGTCTTGCTCGTTTGGCGACTGAAACTGGGTATGGCACTGCCGCGGGTGGCACCATTGGTTATATGCCTCCAGAGCAAATGACTGGTCAAGAGCTTGATGAGCGCTGTGATCAATGGGCTCTTGCGAGCTTGACCTACGAAATGATAGCGGGGAAGAATCCCTTCATTGTCGATTCGCTTGCAGAGGCAGAGGATGCTATCTATGATGCGGAATTGGTCATTCCGTCCTTGTGTATGGAAGGCCTTGATGAAGATATAGACGACATTATGTTTTGCGCACTCGACCCTGATCCAGCAGAGCGCTATGACTCCGTTAAGGATTTTGCCGAGCAGTTGCAGCCCTGTTTAGGAAGCACGCGAAAAGGACGAAACGCCTTAAAGCGTTTAGTGGGCCAAAGTGATGCAGAAGACTCTGATTTTGCTGAAACAGATCTTGATGATGACACTGAGGCTTTCGAATACGATGATGCCTGCGATTACGAGAACGAAGGCAGAGAACCCTGGCATATGTCACCACGCATGCATTCAGTTTGCATGCGCTTGTGGGCAGTGGCAGGTAGCGTGGTGTTGGCTTTTTTGTGTATCAATTCGCTCTTAGGGCCAGAATCATGGAGCTCTCAACCTGTTTCTTGGGGCGCTTTGCTGATCTGTGTGCTTCTTAGTGCGGTATTTCCTCATGTAGGTGCTTTGCTTGTTGGAGAAGCATTTGGCGTGACACTATGCGCGTGTGGTGATCCGCTGCCGGGTATTTTCTTGATGGCGGCAACAGGCGCTTGGTGGTTTTATTCGGCACGTCAATCTGTTGAGGCTACTAACGTTGGTCTTTCGGGTGCGCTCTTTGGCGCTATTGGGCTGGCACCTCTTGTTCCTTTTGTTGCAGGCTTCCTCTTACCCGCGCGTGATGCACTACTCTCTACGCTCTATGCCATAAGTGTTGCGGTTTTACTTGCTGGTTTAGGATCAGCGTCAATGTTTGGTTGGGACGCCTTTACGTTTGCGCCGATACCGATTGATTCGAGTTATGGCGACGTATTACTTCGGGTGATAAGCCAGCCTTCTACTTGGATTATGATTCTTGCTTGTGTGCTTGCTGCGCTAATCGGTTCGCTTATGTGCGGTCTAGGTAAACGTGTTTGGTGTATTTTGGGCATGATCATCGCAGGTGTGCTTTTGATTGTTGGCTTGATTTGTGGCTCCCTTATCGACACCCTAGGGAAAGAGATGCTAACCAATCCTATCTTACTGGCACCTGTTATTGGCTCTACTGTGTTAGGGGTATTTTTAGCAAGCGTTGCTCTTCCAGGACGCACGTTTCACGACACTGAAGAGTAGACACGATTAAGCGAGTGATTCATTCGGCAGCTAATGTGTCCAAACGCGGCGAGAAGCGGTTGGATGCTGACAGGTGCGCACGACAGTTACACGTAACGGTTATTCACTTGGTAGTTATTCACTCGGTAGGGCGTCCAGAGAAATTCAAATTTCTTGTAATCTTTTTTGCATCGTCGGAAGAAAAACTATCTTCAATAAACTGCGGAATAAGCGTATTTGCTTCGCTTAAGGTGGCGTTGAAGATGTCTTCAAAACTCGTCGTGTGGTGTTCCTCTGTGAAAGGATTGATCCATGTATGATGTTCGTGATTATCAAAGGCGCTTTTAGTAAGCGCAAGCGGGCGATGACAAAATGCTTGGGCAAAGGAATGTCTTCTAAATCTGCGCTCCACTATTCCGTAAAGGCTGCGCTTAAACCCTTGAGGTGAATAAGTTGCAAACTGTACGCGACGATAGTTATGCACACTTGCAGAAAAAAGATGAGCAGGAGTCAGCTTTTCGTAGGTATCCCAAAAAGCGGCGCACATAATGTGCGAAATGGCGGCAAGGGATTGTTCATCTGCTTTAAGTATTTCTTTGTAGGGTTTAAAGGACGAAATGGTCTTTCCTTTGTGGGTGTAGAGAATTAGCTCGTCAAGTTCGCTTTCGATAACCGCATGAACTTCATGACCATCATGTTCGTCTAAACCATCAATGCCTGCACTGCATAAAGCGTATTGCTGCGCGTAAACAAAAGGATGTGCGGCACGATCAAGTAAATAGTGGCACAAAAATCCCGCACAAAACGCACGAACCGTTTCTTGCATATTGGAAGGTGCAAGAGTGGGACTTTTGGAAATGGTAAGCAAAAGTTCGGCAGGTTTTTTGCTATGCATCAGGCTGCCCATTGCGCGATAAGCGGACAAAGATGGAGAAATTACGCAGAAAAAGAGCGGATCAGGTCCTTGGCTGCCAAGAAGAAAAGCATTTTGTTCGCGCTCGTTGGAAATAAACGAAAGCGCAGGCAAAGTAAGCATTTCTTGTGCAAATTGGTGGTGCGTAATGATTGCTGGCATGACGGACCTCGCCTTCTTAACAATTTTTTAAGTTCGGTAGCGCGATGGATGCGTATACTTTTCTCCGTTCATAATGAATCTGTTTTTCGGATCATTCAAGAGCGTACCAAGAAAAGCAAACCTTTTCGTTATGAATGCTGTTAGCGAAAATGTATTAGAGAAAAGTGTCGCGAAGAATGGCGAACGCCTTGCGGAAAGTGCTGACGAAGAATGGCGAACGCCTTGCGGAAAGCGCCGCTAAAGAATGGCGAACGCCTTGTTGGATCTCGACGAAGAGCAGCGGGCGTTATGGTAACTGTTTGCAAGGTGTAGGGAAGGATTAGATAACAACATGGCATTTGGCTTAACTAAAAAGGAATTCAGTTGGGTTTTATATGATGTCGGAAATTCAGCGTTTGTCATGTTATCTACAGCGCTTATTCCTGTATATTTTGCCTCGATTGCTGAAGAAGGATCTTCTGTCGTTGTTGCTTGGGGTTATGCCGAAACAGTGGCCTCGCTCATCCTTGCGCTTTTGATGCCGCTTTTAGGAAGCCTGGCAGATCTTGCAGGTAACAAGAAAAAGTTTCTCATCGGATTTGCGGGAACAGGCGCCGTTGCCTGCGCTGCGTTAGGTGTGCCTCAACATGCCTTGGCTTTTTTGGTGGTGTATGTCGTTTCTTCGGTAATGCTTAATGGGTCAATGGTTTTCTACGATGCATTCTTGATCGATGCCACTACTGAAGATCGCTACGACAAGGTTTCTTCTCATGGTTATGCCTGGGGCTACATCGGCTCATGCATTCCCTTTATTGCTTGTCTGGCAGTAGTGCTTGGTGGACCATCTTTTGGCATGGATATGGCAACGGGCATGAAAGTGGCCTTTGTTATTACTGCACTGTGGTGGGTAGCGTTTACTATTCCTATCGCTAAAAATGTAAAGCAGACTCATTTTCGCGAGCATACTAGTCATGTTTTTCAAACGACGTTTGCCAGCTTGAAAAACACCATGAAAAACATTGCGCACGATAAGCGCTTGCTATTCTTTCTTATTGCGTTTTTCTTTTATATTGACGGCGTGCACACCGTTATCAAAATGTCTACCAGCTACGGAACTGAACTAGGCATAGATTCTACGCAGCTGGTTTTGGCGCTTTTAGTAACCCAGTTTGTTGCGTTTCCTTTTGCAATTGCGTATGGCAATTTGGCAAAACGTTTCGGAACGCGTCATATGCTGATGGTTGGCGTTTTGGCTTATTTCTGTATTGTGATGTTTGCTGCATTCTTCCTAAAATCGGCACTTGAATTCTGGATTTTGGCAATTTGCGTCGGTCTTTTCCAGGGTGGCATTCAAGCGCTTTCTCGTTCGGAATACGGCAAGCTTATTCCCAAAGATAAAGCGAACGAGTATTACGGATTTTTTGACATTTTCGGCAAGTATGCAGCCGTTATGGGAACGTTTTTAGTCAGTATTTTTACCCAAATAACAGGCAACCCCTCATTCGGGGTTCTTTCCATTGCGGTTTTGTTTGTTGTGGGCTTCTTCTTTTTGCGTGCTATGCCAAAACCGAAGGCATAGCGAAAGTGAAGGCGTAAAAAACCGAATCGAAACAGCGCGCGATTGTTTGCACTGTACGATTCGGTTTTGATTGTTTGCACTGTACGATTCGGATTTTTGTTTAATTGCTATTTTTGCAGCAAATCAGCAATGCGGCCAATCAAAAGTTCAAAGCTTACGCCGCGATCCTTGAAGTTTGGCTGTTTGCTGGAAACAATCATGGCATCGTGGGTTAACTCACCCGCGAATTCGACTGCTTCTTGAAGGGTGCGGCCAGCCATAATAGCTGCCAACAGGCAAGAGCAGTACAAGTCGCCGGTGCCATGGAGCATGTAGGGCAGATATTCGTTTGATGCTTCGAAGAAATCAATATCAATACCAGCAGCAAAGTTGCGAATCAAACCATCATCACGCTGAATACCTTTGAGCACTACATTCTTTGCGCCCTTAGCAATAAGAGCATCAATAATACGCTTAGCTTCGTCGTCGCTAATGTTGGTGCCCTTCCATTCTTCACCAAGGATAATGGCGGCCTCAGTCAAATTAGGAGTCAAAATGTCAGCATCGCAAGCAAGTTCTGCCATAGCTGCGCATAATTCTGGAGTATATGTGGGGTATACCTTGCCGTGGTCAGCCATTACGGGATCAACTACGCGTAGAGCTTTTGGATAGCGCTCATAGAGGCTGCGAATAATATCTACCTGTTCGGGAGCGCCCAAAAAGCCAGAATACACTGCGTCAATTTCGACACCAATATTTTGCCATGCAGCTAAATAGTCGGACAAAATATCGGTAGTGTCATGCATATACCAGCCAGGAAAAGCGGTGTGGGACGAAAACAATCCCGTAGGAACGGGGCACACATCGCATCCGCCTGCAGATACTACTGGAATAGCGATTCCCAATGAGCATTTGCCATATCCGCACAAATCGTGCACTGCAGCTACTCGGGGGATGTAGTCGGGATTAGCTTTCCGATCATACAAAACGGTTTGCGTCATTTTGTTTCTTCTTCCTCTTCAAATTTCCAACCGTCATCTTCTACGTTACCGCGATCTTTAAAGGTTTTGCGGGTTCTTCGTTCTAAAATTGCAGCAATAAGGGTTGATGCAACTAGAAACACAAGAATCAAACATCCAATGCCTTGCATGGTTTCAAACAGGAAATGATATAACGCTGCGAAATCCATGATTTTCAGTGATCCTTCCTGAATTTCTTTCACATTTTTCTGTTCATTGCGCTAACCCTCCGAGTGATACCGCAGAAGATTAGCGATTAAGAGTATACTAACGCTACTGATTATCTTTATAAATTAACCAAGTAGAAAACTACGTCGAAAGGACAGTCATGCTAGACATCCGGTTCGTCCGCGAACACCTTGATGAAGTTGCCACTGCAATGGAAAATCGCAACCATTCATGGGACTCTGAATATTTCAAAGAGTTGGACGAATCAAGACGTTCATTAATTGGTCAAGAAGAAGAACTACTCAATCAGCGCAACGTGCTTTCTAAGTCCATTGGAAAGTTGATGGGCGAAGGCAAGAAGGACGAAGCCGAGGCTACCAAGGCTCAGGTTTCTGAATTAAAGGATCGTATTGCTGATTTAAGCGCAAAGCGTGCTGAAGCTGAAGAAAAGCTTAACGATTTGTTAATGGGCACGCCTAACATGCCTGCTGATACAACGCCAGTAGGCAAGGATGAAAACGACAACCCTGAGGTTCGTCGCTGGGGAACCCCACGTGATTTTGAAGCTGAAGGCATCGAAATGAAACCTCACTGGGATTTGGGTGCAGATTTGGGCATTATCGATGCTGAGCGCGCAGTAAAGCTTGCGGGTAGCCGTTTTGTTTTGCTGGGTGGCCTTGGTGCTCGCTTGGAGCGCGCATTGATTAACTTTATGGCAGATACTCATATTTCTCGTGGCTATAAAGAGTGGTGGTGCCCTGCAATGGCAAATGCCACTACACTTACGGGCACTGGTCAACTTCCTAAGTTTGAAGACGACCTGTTCAAGACGCGCGAAGGAATGTATCTCATTCCTACCGCTGAAGTTCAGCTGACCAACATTCATTCTGGCGAAGTTTTGGATGCTGCTAATCTGCCTTTGAAGTACTGTGCATTCACCCCTTGCTTCCGCGAAGAAGCAGGTTCTGCTGGTCGCGATACGCGCGGCCTTATTCGCGTGCATCAGTTCGATAAGGTTGAAATGGTGAAATACGCAAAGCCAGAAGAAAGCTACGATGATCTGGAAGCTATGGTGGCAGATGCGGAAAACATCCTGCAGCTGCTTGGCTTGCCTTATCGCGTTATTTCTTTATGCACAGGCGATATCGGATTCTCTGCAGCAAAGACCTATGACTTGGAAGTTTGGTTGCCTTCCTATAATGCTTACAAGGAAATTTCTTCTTGCTCTAACTGCGTGGATTTCCAGGCACGTCGTGCAAACATTAAGTATCGCGATCCTGAAAACTTCAAGGGATCTCGCCTTGTACATACCTTGAATGGTTCTGGTTTGGCAGTTGGCCGTACTATGGCTGCTGTTTTGGAAAACTATCAGCAGGCTGACGGATCGGTTAAAGTTCCTGATGTTTTGGTTCCCTATATGGGTGGCGTTGAGGTCATTCGCTAAAGCAAAGCGAATCAAGCTAGGCTAGCAGACGCGGTTTAAGGATTTTATTCACGTACATGGTGGCGAAAAAGAACAATAACCTTTCTTCAGATGGGCGCTCTCGAAAAAAGCGCCCATCTGTTGCTGGGAAAAAAGTTGCTCAGGGATCTCGCATTAGCACTACTGCGTCTTCTAAAACGGGAACTCCTCGACTTGATCGCAGTTCCTTCAAGAAAAGCAAGAAAACCCAGCTGAATGATTCGGGATCTTTTGCAGAAGTAAGTACTCAAGAGGTTTTGCAAGAGGTTTCCAAGAGCAGCTCCAAAGATTTTAATGGTGCGTTCGGCGGCGCAAGCGGCTCGGGTAGCGTAAGTAGTGCAAGTGGTGCGGCAAGCATGAGCGGCGTTGATAATGCGGATGGCGTTGCTGATGCGAGCGCTGTGGGCAGCGCAAGTGGCGTGGAAGGCGCGGGCAGCGCAAGTGGTGTAAGTGATGCGGCAAGTGCGAGTGGCGCAAGCGCCGCAGGTAAGTTGAAAGCCCGTAAGCCGCTAAAGCGTAAAGGTATTTCTCGGCGTTTTCTTATTGGATCTCTCGTAGTAATCCTTTTGTTGGTAATTGGTACAGGGCTTTTAGCGTGGAATCAATGGTTCCGCTACGACGATGCCGCCGACATTCAAGGCACGTGGGTTATAGATGGGTCAAGTCAAAGTATCACGATCAATGAAACCGATATTGTGATGACTGACGATGTTTCGTATCCCTATACGCTTGATACATTCCAGAAGACCATTTCATTTTCTTTCAAGCAATACAGCGGATCGGGCTCTTACGCATTTTCTCCTGAGCGAACCACTCTGGTAATTACCGAAACCGACGCGGATACAGGCGAAAAAGTATCAACTAAATTGGTGAAGCAATGACGCTTGGTAATGCGCAAGCGACAGATAAGCTTCCGCTAACAGTGGAGCGGATTCGTGTTCGTCCTGACAGAATAGAAACGCTTATTCGTGTGAGCGATGAGCGCTTTGCGAACACCGACGAGCATCTAATTGCATACGTATTGAAAAATTGCCCTACCGTAGGTTTCCATGCGTGTCGCAACCATAAAGGTCGATTATTTTCAGACGTAATGAACAATACTTCGACGCCACATCTTTTAGAGCATATGGTGGTGGATGGTCAGACACGCCAAAGTAAAGATGAGTCCCGTGTATTTACGGGAACAACGCAATGGACGCAAGAAGATGGTCTATTGGCAAAGGTGGTTTTCTCGTATGAAGACGATCTAGTGGCGCTTGAAGTGCTTAAAGAATGCGTAAAAGTACTAAATAATATTCTTCTGGTACAAAGAACCATCACTGCCAACCACTAATCTGACCATTACAAATGATTTGCGATAACCGATTCGCTTACTAGTGTACAAACAATATGAAAGGCGACGCAGAAAGGCAGCACCTATGAAAGTAGCAATTCTTGCCGATAATACTACGATGCAATCTGAAGCAAGCTTGCTTGCTCAAGCTTTGCAAAACGCGGAGCATCAGGTAGAGCTCCTTGATGTAGATAAGCAGGTAGTTGCCCAGCTTCAGGCAAAACGACCTGAGATATGTTGCATCGCTTCAGGTACCAAAGGCTCTGAGGGTGCTTTGCAGGAATTGCTAGAGCTGTTGCAAATTCCTTATCTTGGTTCTCAGTCCGAAGCGTGTCGATTAAGTTCTGATGCTCAACTAAGCATGTTTGCTATGCGCCGTTATGCGGAAGCGTCAGAAGAAGACGTTATCGCTGAGCCTTTAGTAAACTTTTCTCTTTCGTCCGATTTGCTTACGACGAATGCCGAAGCGCTTGCCGATATGTGTGAGGCGCGAATTCCTGGTGGTTATCCTATAGAAATTAAGCCTCTGCGATCAGCGGGTTTTTCGCAGCGTGAAGGTGAATTATCTGAACGAGCTTCCCAGGATGATTCAGATTCAGGTGTTCCTCAAGTTGCGTTTGCTGGTCCAGGAAATTCAACATCTCTTTTGGTAAACAACAAAGAAGAATTGCTTGCGGCATTTAAAACGTATGAATCAGTTGGCTGCACGGTATACCAGTGGATCGAAGGACTACGCCTTTCGGTAGCGGTTTTAGGAACGGGTTGGGATGCTCATGTATTACCTCCCGTTGAAGAGGTTATTGCTCCGAAAGATTCGGCGGAGGGCGCTTCGGCAGAATTAATCGCGCCTGTTCGCCTTGAATCTCTTTCAAGTGATGAAAGTATTGCGCAAGCTATTCGCTCCGAAATCGAACGTACAGCTTTTGAGGCATGTCTTTCTTTAGGAATGCGTGATTTCGCGCTAGTTCGAGTAATTTGGGATGGCGCTCAAGTTCGTTTTGTTGGAATAGAAGCGCTTCCTAGTATGGCAGCAAATTCGGCGTTTTCTAAAGCGTGCGAAGCGGCTGGTCTTTCGGTTGCAGGTGTGTTAAATCATTTGGTTTCGCTGTAGGCGTTTCGTATCGGATTGGAAACAAGTCATAGTCGCCTGTATTTCTCAAGATAAGCAGTGAAACATGCACGTATAATAAGACCATTAGATATCGAAAATTGATGTCGGAAGGGTGTTCGAGATGGGTAAATTTGTTCCGTTTGTCATCGGCGGCATTATTGGCGCTGCTGCTGGTCTTCTGCTTTCTCCACGTACTGGCGCTGAAAATCGCGCTAAGTTGTCTGAGGCGCTCAACGAAAATGTAAAGATCGAAGTACCTGCCAATGTTCAGGAAAAGGCTGGCCAGTTTGTTGATGCGGCTGCTTCTACTTCTCAGAAGGTTATCAATACCGTAGTAGATAACGGTTCTGATGCATACAAGAATGTTGTTTCTCGTGTAAACCAGAATCCAACCGTTCAAGCATTTAGCGACAATGGTGATGAGCTTCGTCAGAAGATCGATGCTGCTCGTGAACGCATTGCAACTCAGGTAGCAAAGAACGCTGAAGCTGCTCGTGATGCAGCAGTAGATAAGATTCCTGTAGCAATTGATGCAGCTCAGGGTGCAGCTCAAAATGCTAAGGTTGCTGCTCAAAGCGCTGCTCAGGCAGTATCGGGAGCTGCTCAGAATGCTGGTCAGGTTGTTGCAGGTGCTGCACAAAACGCTGGTCAGGCAGTTGCTGGCGCTGCTGCAACCGCTAAGGATGCGGTAGCAGGCGCAGCTTCTACGGTTACTGCAAAAATTAACCCTTCTGATGATGAAAAGGATGCCGAATAACAATCGGCAAACCATTGGCGCAAAGGCGCGTAAAAGTTCAAAGATCGCTAATGGACGCTTATGAACTTTTCATAAGCAAGTGTTCGGCAGATACTTGATGAGCAGGGTGCTCGGCGAATCTTTAGCAAACAGCGTATCTAAGAACTTTCATGAGTTTTTGAGCGCCAAATAACTTAAAAGCAACAAATCGAACACATTTGTCGGTCATACTTTGTGGATGTGATTGAATAAATGTAAGTTCGGCTCGTAAAGATGGCGGCTTAACGGTCGCCATCTGCCGTAATGGGACAGGATAGAGATATATGAAAAAGAGCGAATACCTTATAAGCGAATTGCGAGGCATGCCAGTTTATACCACTGGTAAAAAACTCAAGCGCATAGGTAAAGTGCACTCTTTTATCTTTCATCCTCATAAGCGTCGTGTTGTTGGTTTTACGGTAAAGCGCCCCGATATTGCACTGATGATGCACAGGCCCGATTTGTTTGTTTCAATCGATGGGTTTGATGTTGAAGAGGGCAATATTGTTATCACCGAGGAAAAGGGAACCACGGGATCTGCTGCTTGTAAGCGTTTGGGTGTCGATTGGAACGAATGCGTTATTTGGCAGGGCCTTCCTTTGATGACCGAAGACGAAAAGCGCTGCGGCTTAGTAGGTAATGTGCGATTCAGCACAGAAGATGGAACAGTTAAGTCCCTTTTTATAGACAAAGGCACTTCGGCAGGGGCGCTACTGGGTGTTACTGAAATTCCTGCAACACTCATTAAAGGTTTCAAGCTCGGTGTAGGCGATCAGCTTACTGCAGCTAATGAAGAAGATTTTCTGCATGGCGCCATTATTTTGTCCAATGAAGCGTTGGCTATTCAAGCACAAGGCGGTTTGGCCGAACGTGCAGGTAAGGCAAGTGCGGTGGTTAGCCATAAGGCATCGCAGGCTTTTGAAAAAGCCAAGCCTATTGCATCAGATGTGGCGCAGAAAACAGGCGATGCAGTAAATAAGGGAGCTTTTGCGGTAGGGCAACAGCTTTCTAAAACAAAAGGTATGTTTTCTGCTTTTAAAGAAGAATATAAACGTGCTCGCTACGGTGAAGATAACGAGGAAAAATGAGCGATAACCAAAACGAAAATTTAGAAACCAAAGAAGAAAGCTTCGTTTCGATTTTTGGGCACAAGGTAAAAACTGCCGATATCTTTAAGCTGTTAGGTCTGCTTGCTTTTATTGGTATCACGGGAGGCATTGTTGTTGCTCTGTGGCCAAGCTTGTCTCAAATTTTCGAGCCCAACGGAACAGAGCGCGTAATTGCAAGCATTCAAAGCCAAGGCGTATTTGGCGTGTTGATGTTGCTTGGTTTGCAGTTTATCCAGGTGGTTGTGGCGTTTATCCCTGGCGAAGTTGTTCAGGTTGCAGCGGGCATGCTGTATGGGCCATGGCTTGGCGCGCTGATTATTTTGATTGGCTGCGTTATTTCAAGTGCTGTAATTTATCAGCTTGTTCATAAGTTGGGTGCACCGTTTGTTCACGACATGGTTAGCAAAGAACATCTAGAAAAGTTCTATACCTTCCAAAAATCGGGCAAACTGAACATCGTTGTATTTATTTTGTTCCTCATTCCTGCAATGCCTAAAGATGTATTTACCTATTTGGTTCCACTTACGGATATGCGCATGAGGACATTTTTGATTCTTGCCACTATTGGCCGCATTCCTGGTGTGATGGTGTCCACTTATGCGGCAGCAGGTTTAGCAGAAGGGCAGATTACCACTAGCCTGATTATTTTTGGTGTGGCAGCTGCTATTGCGCTGCTGTGTTTGATTTTCCGCAACCGAATTATGCGTGTAGTAGGTACCGTTAAGGCTTTTCATGAGCGCGATAAGGAACACGAAGACCAATAGCTCATTAAAAAGCTCATTACGACAACCTAAACGAAATACAACAGGCATCTTACGCGTTAAGTGCTGCGTTACGGAAGCATAACGAAACGTCGAGTTAAGTTTGCTAAAAGGTATTCTTACTATGTCGAAATCATCAACATATTAAAGTGAGGCGTTGAATTATGGCACATACAGAAAACGACCCTCAAAACAATAAACAGGAAGAACTTAAGGTGACAGAACAGAAAACCGAAAAGGCAGCTGAAAACGCAGAACAAAACACCGAAAAGGTGGAGCAGGACACTTCTTATTCTGCCGCTGATCAAGTAGAGCAGAAAGCCGAACAAGCCCAGGATAAGGCAGAGCAGGCAAAGCAGAAAGCCGAGCAAATGCAGTCTTCGGATGCAGCTGAAGAATCGGCTGGTCAGGCAGAGGCTCAAGCAGAAGTGCAAAACAGCCCTCAGCCAGAAACTCAAGCGGAAGTCAAAGCGGAGGCTCAAGCAGAAGCGCAAGCGGAACCTCAGCCAGAACCTCAGCCAGAAGCGCATCAGCGCTCAGAAATTGGCGATGCGGTTCGCGACGAAGCGCTTTCAGCAGCTGAAAAAGGTCTTGAGGCAGCGCGTGCGGCACTGGAAGCAGCAGAGAAAAAACTCGCTGAAGCGCAACAAGCAGCTTATGGTCAAAGCACCTACGCTCCTCCACAAGGCAATCCGCAGCAGCCTGCAAATAAAGATGCCGCGCAGCAAACTCAGTCAACGGGCCAGCAGACAGCAGCTCAGCAGTCAACAGGCCAACAAGCGACAGCCCAACAGTCAACGGGTCAGCAGGCGCAGCAAGCTGATTTCTATCAGTCATATCAACAGACGGTACAACAACCCACCTATCAGCAACCTGAATATCAGACTACTCAGACCACCCAGCCGAATTACCAATCGACTCAGTTCGGATATCAACAAACCGAACAGGGAGCATATCAGCAACCACAGCAGCAAACCTACCAACAAGCTACACAGGCGGGTTTCCAACAGCCTGATCAAGCTAATTATCAGCAGGCCGCACAGACGGGCTACCAACAGACATCTACCCAGCAACCAGGTTATCAGCAGACAGGCTATCAACAACCTGGATACCAACAGTCTGGTTACCAGCAAGCAACACAGGGAACCCAGCAACCGCCTGTTCAGCCTCATTACGCGCCACCTGTTGCTTCGCGCGATCATGTGGCAGCAGGGTTGCTAGCAATCTTCTTAGGTTTCTTGGGTGTGCATAAGTTTTATCTTGGCTACAACACGCAGGGCTTCATTATGTTGGCAATTGGGCTTATTGGCGGATTGTTCTCATTCGGATTAATCCTTGGCATTGTTTGGATCATAGGCGTCATTGAAGGCATTATTTATCTGACAAAAAGCCAAAGCGAGTTCGAAAGACTATATGTTTATAACAAGAGAGAGTGGTTTTAGCATCAAGGGGTCTCGAGATGAGGCCCCTTACGTTATAATGACTTGTGTTCGTGCATATGTATGCCAATAAGGAGGAAGATTATGCCCACCATTACTCGTGATCAGGTAAAGGTCCCAATGGACGTAATGCCTGAAGCGCGCGAAACGTACATTGATAATTACATGAAGGCTACCCGTGGTACCGGACGTTTGATGCTCTTTGCTTGCGACCAGAAGATCGAACACCTGAACAAGGACTTCTATGGTGAGGGCATTGATATTTCTGACGCAGAGCCAGAGCACTTGTTCAAGATTGGTTCCCAGGGCACTATTGGTGTTTTGGCAGGTCAGCGTGGTTTGATTGCTCAGTATGCAGCTGACTATCCAGAGATTAACTATCTGGTAAAGATGAACTCTAAGACCAACTTGGTAAAGGGTTCTCAGGACGATCCTTATAGCCCACAGCTTTATGATTTGGAAGCTGTTTTGGCAATGCGCGAAGCTGGCGTAAACATTGTTGGTTTGGGCTACACCATCTATCTTGGCTCTGAATATGAATCAACCATGATGGCTGAAGCTGGCGAGCTTATCGCTGAGGCTCATGCAGCTGGTTTGATTGTTGTTCTTTGGATTTATCCTCGCGGTAAAGCTGTTCCAGACGAGAAGGATCCAGATCTGATTGCTGGCGCAGCTGGTGTTGCACTTTGCCTTGGTGCAGACTTCGTTAAGGTTAACCCACCTCATGAGGCTGACGGTAAATCTTCCGCTGAAGGTTTGAAGATTGCTTCTATGGCTGCTGGTCGCACTGGTTTGGTATGCGCTGGTGGTTCTAAGGCTGACGCAAACGTATTCTTGACTGAGCTTCACAACCAGATTCACATTGGTGGTGCTTGCGGTAACGCAACGGGTCGTAACATCCACATGCGTTCCGAAGACGAAGCAATCCGTCTGTGCAACGCAATTTCTGCTATCACCTTGGGTGACTGGAGCGTTGAAGACGCAGAGGCTGTATTCCGCGGTGAAAAGGAATTCACCCTGTAAAGTTGCTTGAGAGCACTTAAAGCGAGCCCCCCAAAAGTAGTAAATCGTAAAAAGCGTTTTGCTTGCAGGGCAGTTAAAGGGCTTAGCTATTAGCAAAGCAGTAAAACTTTTAAGAGCCTGACTTCGGTCAGGCTCTTTTTTTGTGAAAATGGACCCCTCCCTGCAGAAAAAGCGCGTTTGTGAGTGATTTTCTAAAGCTGACTGCGGGATTATTCCGATTGCTTCAAAATGAAATGTAACGAAACAGCGAAAAAATGTAACCAACCATAATTTTTCACAATTTTAGAAGAAAGTAGTGGGTCTGCTGCTCGAGCAACCCTCTCACTTTCCAGCAAAATCTGCAGGGGCACCCCGATTTTTCGAAAAAACTTTGCCTTAGATTGTTGTTGAAGTGTTCGATTTTCAATAATGTATTTTCAATTGTTGTATTTGGTATATCGATATCATGAAATGGAAGCTAGTTTTGTCTGAATCAATTCAAATAGATATTGACGCATTGCGCGACTATTTAATGGATTACTGTGGGTCCGCCATCTTTTCTGGATTTCCTGCGGCAATTATTGGTGTTACAGAAATTGAAAGCGCAGACGGGTACGAGCTCTGTCAGATTGCTGAACAGTTAGGCGTTAATTTACGACAATTTGAGGTACCGCGCTATTGAGTATTTTGGGCTGCCATGCGGTTCATGGGTAAGAGCTTTTGTGTCTTTAGTCTGCTCGAATATGAATAATCCTCAATTTAATAACCGCTTAAAAATGGTTTCGATCACAATCAGGGATTTTGGGGGAATTTAAACTAGTTTCGATTACGATCGAAACTAGTTCTTTGTTCGCTCTATATCCGACAATCAATTTTGGAAAGAAGCAGGAAGCTCCAATCGCAGCCATGATTATTATTCTTGCCATACTTGCTTTGGTGTTTGCACGCATTACATACAATGACGTAACTATGCGTTTAGTGTATAGGCGCGATCTTATCGTGCTGATCGCTTTCCGTCTGGTGCTTTTTGTTGTAGCGGTCATTGGTACCGAAGTCTTTAGAGTTACTTCGTTTGGCGCCACATCCCTTGGAGCGGACTCTCTTGGGCTAAGCACAACGACTGGTATTTCTTTTGGAGCGATTTCGCTTGTAATTGATCGACTGACAAATATAAGTCTTGAGCAATGGGGTATACGTGCGCTTGTAATGTCAGTTGCCATGGCGTTTATTGTGAGCGCATTTGTCCAACTGGTGGCTTACATAACAAATCGTCTTACCAATAAATATGGCAAAAAGGATGAATCGCTTGGGCTAGGTGATGTAAAACTCTATGCGGTGTGCTGCTTGTTTTTGTCACTTGAACAGGCATTTGCGATGTTGTTCTTATCGGCAGTCATTGGCGCGTTCTTGGCGGTTTACGTAAAAGCGATCAAGAAGCAGGGCATTTTTCCCTTTGCGCCAGCGATAGTGTGGGCAACCTTTATCGTACTTGTATTAGATGTGCTGGTGTAGGTTGTATATTTTCATCCAAAAGTACTTATAGAAACTGCAAAAAGTTTTATCGAATGAATTTAGGAAACGGATTGGCTAAAAAGTACCAACGATTTGAATCTTTGGACGCAGCCTATTCTATGTTTTCGCATTCGTAACTTGTGTTTGATGTTTGAAGTGTAGTTTGCTACTTCAGAAAACAAAAGCGGCATGGTTAATACCATGCCGCTTGCACTTTTTAACTGGTGCCGGAGGCGGGATTTGAACCCGCACGTCTTTCGACAACGGTTTTTGAGACCGCCGCGTCTGCCGTTCCGCCACTCCGGCGCAGAAATGAATTATACCTAACTTCTGCTAAAACGCCAAAATATTTCTTAACAAATTCCAAAAATGCAGAAAAGCACACCGAACCAACAAATTACCGTTGGGGGATGTTTTGTACGATATACGCCAAATATCCAGCTTGAAGGTCGCCTAGCCGCTTCAGTCTTGCTCGTATATCAAGGCCGTTTCATAATACTAAGCTGTTAACTAATTACGGATAGAGAGCTATTTATGCGCAGTTAGCATGTTTGCTTGATTTTAGGTACAGGGGAGGAACTGTTCATGATTAATGAAAAAATGTATGGCCTTGGTGCTGAGCCTTCTGCTATTCGTGAGCTATTCGCCTACGGCATGGCCCGTAAAGCAGAAATTGGCGATGACAAAGTATTCGACTTCAGCATTGGCAACCCAAGTGTTCCTGCTCCTGCGAAAGTTGCGCAAACTATGCATGAATTGGCAGATTGGCCTCCTGCAGAACTGCATGCTTACTCTGCATCTGTAGGTTTGGATTCAACGCGTCAGGCTATTGCAGACAACTTGAATCGTCGTTATGGCACCAATTACGCACCTCATAACTTCTATATGACCATGGGTGCTGCTGCGTGCCTTTCTTGCTGCATTCACGCAACCGTTCTCCCAGGAGATGAAGTTATCGTAATTTCGCCCTACTTCCCTGAATACCGCGTTTGGATCGAGCAGGCACAGGGTGTTTGTGTGGAAGTTCCTGCACGTAGCGATAATTTCCAAATTGACATGGATGCTATGGATGCCGCCATCAACGAGCGTACCAAGGCGGTAATTATTAATTCTCCTAACAATCCTGTTGGTGCGGTTTATACGCGCGAAACGCTTGAGAATCTGGCAGCGTTACTTCATAAGAAGCGCGAAGAATTTGGCTCTGAGTTGTTCTTGATTTCCGACGAGCCCTATCGCGAACTCGTTTATGACAACATCGAAGTTCCTTGGGTTCCTGCAATCTATGACAACACGCTCATCTGCTATTCCTGGTCTAAGTCTCTTTCTTTGCCAGGTGACCGTATTGGATACGTGTTAGTTCCTGATGAAGTACAGAACGCAGAGCACATTCAAAAAGCAATTTCTGGTGCAGGTCGTGCACTGGGTTATATTTGCGCACCAGTATTTTTCCAGCGTGTTATTGAAAAATGCGTAGATGAGCCCGTAAATACCGAAGCGTATGCGAAAAATCGTGCACTGCTTACCGAAGGTTTGGACAAGCTTGGCTATCACTACATTGCTCCTGATGGTGCGTTCTATTTGTGGATGAAGGCGCTCGAAGACGACGCTCAGGCATTTTCTGACCGCGCTAAAGAATACGAATTGCTGCTTGTTCCTTCTGACAGCTTTGGTGTCGGCGGCTGGGTTCGCGTAAGCTACTGCATCCCCGAAGAAGTAATTCTCAACTCAATGCCTGCTTTTGAAGCACTGAAGAAGAGCTACGAATAGCGCCAAATGTAATAGCGCAAATGAAACAGTGCCAAGTAAAACAGCGCGAATATAATAGCGTCGAAAACTACAGGAACGCGGGAATACGTAGTGAAGAGCACAGGTGAACATACTCCTAAGAATTTTGTAATTGAAGGTGCCATCTTTGACTGTGATGGCACCTTGCTAGACTCGCTTGATTCGTGGCGCGGTCTGGAAGGTGTGCTTTCTCAAGAGTCGCATGTTCAGGTAACGCCAGAAGAACGTGCTCTGTTTACCACTTTTACTATCCCTGAAGTTGCTCGTTATTTTCACGAGCAGTATGGATTGCTGCGCAGTGTAGATGCAGTTATTGGCTTTATTGATGACTATATGATGGACTATTACGCCCATCGAGCTCATGTTATTCCTGGGGTTTTGCCTTTTTTGGAGGCATGCGCAAGTGCGGATGTTTCAATGTGCGTAGCTTCTTCTAGTGCACAAAAGTATTTGCAGGCAGGCCTTAAGAACGCGGGAATTGCAGGGTACTTTTCTCACGTTTTTTCCGTTGAGGATCTAGGCTCTTCCAAACGTGAGCCTTTAATTTTCACTCACGCACAGCAAGCCCTTGGAACTGATCGTGCTACAACCTGGGGCATTGACGATTCGTTCTATGCCTTGGAAACCCTTAAAAAGGCCGCGTTTCCCGCTATTGCTCTTTATGATCAGCTATCCGATGAGGTGCGCTCTCAGGCAGAAGAACTTTGCGAATTTGCGGTATCCCGTCTTGATGAGCTTGTCATTTCCGATAACGCTTTGGCATTGCGATTTAATGAACAAGCTTAGTGAGCAAACTCCCTAATCAACCTGGGCAACAATTCGGGCATAAACCTTGCGACCTTCGTGCGCACTTTCATCAAAGTCGATTTCTGGTTGAATTAGTGCTGGAATAACCGAAAGGGCGCTCATATGTCCAATGTCTTCCGGAGAATGATTGTGCGCCGTGTAGCCAGAATCGGTGAGTAGCAATTCGCCGCGCTGCTTTGCATGAAAATGGTACTGAATTCCTTCATTAATGGAAAGAATGGTTACGGCACGTTCGTCTGCAGCGCACGGGCGGAACTCGCCTTCTTCAATCCCGCTTTCAATGACGTTGAGCAGTGTGTGATAAAAGGTTTTGTAGTACTCGTAGAACTTCTTGAAAGACTTAGGCTTTTTGCGAGCAGCGCTTTCAACATCAATAAAATCCAGGGGCAATTCGCACTTTTGCACTACGTCCATCATGATCAAGGTGTAGAGCTGCACCGTTCTGCTGTTAGTGAAAGAAGAAAGTTCTTCCATGGTGGGAACTTCAATTTTAGGATTAGAAATTTCTGCAAGCAGTGCTTCTTTTGAAGGGAAGTAATAATACAGCGAAGAAGGGTCCATCCCTATACGGCGAGCTAACTCGCTGATAGAAGCTTTTGCGTAGCCCTTTTCGCGGAACAGATCGAAAGCGGTGGAAATGATGCTATCGCGTGTAATGGAATGGTCGTCTACGCCGTGCTTGCGGTGAGTGTTCTTGGTTGGCTTGTTGGTGGATTTAGCAACGCTGCGTGCAGTCATTTTTGTAAGCGGTCCCTTCCTTTTCCCCAGGTATAGCATTGGATACTTGTCTGAATTGTAGCAAGAGTTCAATATTATTGGATTCTGGAACCCATTCTACTTCGATACGATTACTATCGATTGTATAAAAGTAATGCATGGTTATCTTTTACTAGATTGAAATAGTGTTGCATTGCTTTTACTGATGTCGTCTAAGAGAAAGTGATATGACATGGACGCAAAAGTTTACGAATTACTCAACGATCAAATCAATAAGGAACTGTATTCTGCGTATTTGTACGTTTCCTTCGCTGATTATTATGAAGAAGAAGGTCTTTCTGGTTTTGCAAATTGGTACATGATTCAGGCAGCTGAAGAGCGCGATCATGCTCTAAAGATTCGTGATTACCTGCACGACAATGGTTGCAAGGTTGTTTTGGGCGCCATTGCTGCTCCTGATAAGACGTTTTCTTCTTACATTGAGCCACTTGAGGCAGGTTTGGAGCACGAAAAATACGTTACATCTTTGATTAACAACATTTATGCCGCCGCTTATGAGGTAAAAGATTTTCGCACGATGAAGTTCTTGGACTGGTTTATCGAAGAGCAGGGCGAAGAGGAAACCACCGCAGAAGATATGGTTACCAAAATGAAGCTGTTCGGCTCTGATGCTAAGGCTCTTTATGACTTAGATCAGGAATATGCTGGTCGTGTTGCTACTCCTGCCGATAGCGCTGAATAAACTTCGCTTAGCCACATATAGCTTAGGTACATATAACGTGTTTAGACGCGGAATAATTTTCCGCGTCTTTCTTTTTCTTTTAGCTGTTTGGAATTTATAGTGTTTGTTGGCTACATAAAATGGCAAGCAAACAAAAAATGATGAGAGGGGATAGGGCAATGGGTAACGAAGTGAATTCAGTAGAAGAAAAGTTGGCTTTCGCAAAAGAGCTAGGCGATATCGTGCAAATTGGCATCGTGGTTGAAGATATGGAGAAAACCAAACAAGCCATGCGCACTGTTTTTGGACTTGAATCTGAAGCTGGTGGAGAGTCGCTTTATCGTGGTTGCTTGTACAGGACCGAAGGCGAAACAGTAGACGCCCCAGTAATTTCTGCTTTCTATAACTTCTTTAATATTCAGCTAGAGTTTTTGCAGCCCGTAGGAGAAACTCCCAGTGTTTGGCGTGATTATTTAGATAAAGGCCAATTCGGATTGCATCATATTCGTTTTGATGTAGATGACAACGATCGCATTACTGAACTCATGAAAGAACGTGGTATTGGTATTTGGATGGAAGGGCAGTCGCTTATTAACCCAAAGGCTAAATTTACCTATTACGATTCCCTGGATGAATTGGGCTTTGTTATTGAAGTGGTAACGCGAGCCTAGGCTGCAGGATGCCTGGAGATTGCTCTAAACAAAATCAGCAACAAAAAGCACCGTTGTTTAAAACAGCGGTGCTTTTGATTTGATTTAATTATGCCGTGCTTAGTCATTTGCGCCCAAGATAGCGTTCATGATGGTAGAGACAAGAGAAATCACAATGGCGGCAACAAAGCCCGATCCGAAAGTGGCAATTTCTAATCCCGCGCCAAAAAGCGCGTTGCTTATGCCTGCTGCAAGATAAAGCAGAAGGGTATTAATTACAAGGTAGAAAACGCCGAGCGAGATAATGGTTATCGGAAGACCGAGCAGCTGCAAAATAGGCTTAATGGTCATATTAAGAAGCGCTATTACCAAAGCAACAATAAGGATAGAGGCCCATGCTGCACCAGTGCCGATAACTTCTATACCAGGAACTAACCAGGCAGCAACTGCAACAGCGACAAAAATAGCTATGGTGCGAAGAACGAATTGCATTGAGGCTCCTTTATAACATGCTGGTTTACTAAAGTACTGGTTTACAATGGGTACGCTAGCAAAGAAGCATGCCATTTAGCAACAAGCGCATGGCATCTGTTGCTTGTTGGTAAGATTGCCCCTACGTGTTTTCTGCTGGTCGCGTTGGCAGTGGCTATAGCTGGTCACGTTGGTAGTGGTTATAAATACTGGTCATACTGGCAGTAAGTATAGATAGTCGTTTGTTTGAAGAAAGAGGCTTTTGCATGATCGTAACGGTCGAGCAAACAATCCAAAAACATGCCTTGTTTAATTCGGCAACACCTGTGGTCTTGATGGTTTCTGGCGGTTCGGACTCCACGGCGCTTGCCTATGTAATGCATGATTTATTTAAACGCAACCTTGTTGGCCAGCCCGCCATTCTTCATGTGAATCATAAGCTTCGCGGAGCGGATGCCGACCAAGATCAGTACTTTGTTCAACAGCTTGCAAATAAACTTGATATTCCTTTTTTCGCTTGCGAAATTAATGTGGCAGCTCTCGCGCAGGAATCGGGTGGAAATATTGAGGCCATCGGGCGAAGTGAACGATACATTGCTGCCCAACAGGCACTGGAAAGTCTGTGCCGCCATGTGATGGTGCCCATATCTGAAGGGCGCATTGTCACTGCTCATACACAAGATGATCGGGTGGAAAATTTTTACATGCGCTCAATTGTAGGAACAGGACCAGGCGGTTTTCGCTCTATGCTGTATCGCAATGGCGCCATTGTTCGCCCGTGTTTAGATGTGTCGCGCGAACAGTTGCGGCAATATATTCAAGATTTGCCGCAAGATGCCGTTGTTGTTGACGAGCAGGGTAATCGTTGGCGTGAAGATGCTACCAATGCGCATACCGACAGATTCCGTGCTTTCGTTCGCCACGAGATAATTCCTAAGGCAAAGCAACGCAATTCTCAGCTGCTTGACACCTTGTGCCGAACGATGAATTTAATCGCCGATGAAGACGACTATCTTGATAACCAGGCAAAAGAAATCACAGAAAAGCATCTTGAATGGATAGGCTTGCAGGAAGACGGAACATATGACGGGTGTCTGTTCCTTCCTGAATTTGGTAGCGTCGCGCGCCCATTGCAGCGTCGTGTAGTTTTGTCAGTGCTAGAGATATTCGTAGGTAGGGAAGCACGTATTGAGTCATCTACCATAGAAGCGCTGCTTTCTGCCTTTGACGAAACGGGCAAGCCTATCAGCGGATACGTTACGAATATTCAAGGCGATTTAGCGGTAAGTGCCAATAAGCGTGGGGTTTTGGTTGAGCCTATGGCAGTATTTAGAGCACGTCGAAAGCCCAATAAAGCAACGAATTCTTAAGAGCTAACGTGTTGGGCGCCTTTTTGAGACAAACGTATGCGTGCGCTATTATCGAACCGAACTGGTGCGCACGTTTTTTGACAGTATTGAAAGAAAGATACAAACGTGATGCCTGTTTCGCTAACAAGGTGTCAGCTGTAAGGAGAATACATGGCAACCGTATCTATTCCCGTAAACGTAATTTTGGCTTCTAAAAGCCCTCGAAGAAAGCAGCTGCTTGAAGATGCAGGCGTGAAGTTTACGGTATTTACAGGATCGTCCGAAGTTGATGAATCGCTCGAACCTGATCTGCGTGCGCAACCAGCTGAAGCGGTTAAAAAACTTGCTGAACGTAAAGCAGGTGCGGTGGTCCAGGAAATCCTTGCAAGCAATCCTGTGGGTCTCGGTATCGTCATTGGTGCAGATACTACCGTAGTGCTTGACGGCGAAATGTTTGGCAAGCCATACAGCGCCGATCATGCGCGTGAAATGCTCGGCCGCCTTTCTGGTAGAACTCATGAGGTTATTACGGGTGTTTCTGTGTGGATGATCTTGCTGAATGAAACCGAAGAAAAGGGCGGCGACGGAAAGGTATCGCTGGCATTTCGTTCCTTTACTGAATCAAGTTTCGTTACCTTCAAAGAGCTTTCAAAAGAAGACATTAATGCCTATGTTGCAACAGGCGAGACTATCGATAAGGCTGGTGCCTACGGAATCCAAGGCAAGGGCGGCAGCCTGGTGGAAAAGTATGAAGGCGATTTCAATAATATCGTGGGATTACCAGTGGATACCCTGCTCAAAAACTTCCCTGATATTCTGAAGGAATCCATCGAGGCAGAAGTGGCAGAACAGTGAAGATTTGCTGCAGAACAGTGACAGCAATCTTTCATGTTTAACGTGATTGGTCTGCTTTTGTTACACTAAGCGACGTGTATTTATAATCAAGCTCACTCTAGGGTGGGAAGAAAGGCAAATGGTGGGGCTACATCCTGATCTGGATCGCGTTCTTTTTACGGAGGACGAAATCCGCAACCGCGTCAAAGAATTAGGCGCGCGCATTACGCAGGACTATGCTGGGGAACGTATTGTTGTTGTTTCCATACTTCGCGGTGCAGCTATTTTTATGGCTGATCTGGTTCGTGAAATTAAACTGCCTCTTGAAATGGACTTCATGGCAGTTTCTTCTTACGGCAATGCTGCGAAAAGTTCTGGCGAAGTCCGCGTATTGAAAGATCTAACAAACCCCATTGCTGGCAAGCATGTCATTATTGCAGAAGATGTTTTGGATAGCGGGCTTACGCTTCGCTATTTGATGAAGGAGCTAGAATCACGCAATCCAGCTTCTTTGGAAATTGCAATGCTTCTGCATAAGAACACGCCTCGTCAGGCCGATATTGACTGTAAGTACATTGGTTTTGAATGTCCTGATGAATTTATTGTGGGATATGGTTTGGATTACGCAGAGCGTTATCGAAACTTGCCCTTCATCGGGGTATTGAAGCCAGAAATAATTAAGTAAAATCAGATCGGTGATTTTAGAATAGAGAGAGTTTCTTAAAAGATAAGGAATACAGCACTTTATGGCACAGACTCCCAATCCGAAAAATCCAAAAAACTTTAAGCAGCCCAATCGGACAAACGTAGTTACTATTATTGTGTTCCTCGTTATTGGCGTGTTCTTCCTGTTCATGATGGGTCGTACGATGACATCGGCAACAGGGGTAACCCAAACCGATGAACTGCAGACTTCTGAATTTATGCAGGCAGTTGAACAAGGGCGCGTAAGCACTGCGGTGTATGACACGGGTTCCTACACCATTACTGGTACCTACTATCCTGCTTCTACCGCAGGTGGTGCTACGGCAGATGCGTACAACGAAGCCTTCGATGCCCTGAATTCCGAGTTGGGCACCATGACTCATGATTCTGGTCGTCTGAATATTGTCGAAACCCAGCAGCTTGCAGTTGCCAACTTGGGTTCTGAACACAACTACACGGTAACGTGGGTTGGTCAGGATTCTTTGGGTCAGCTGATGGCAGCGAATCCCGAAATTCAGTACAGTGTTCGTCTGGCATCTCCTTGGGGATCTATCTTAGCTTCCATTTTGCCCATCCTGATTATTGCGGGCTTATTGCTGTTCTTCTTCTCTCAGATGAACAAGGCAAATAATTCGCAAATGTCTTTCGGTAAGGCAAAATCAAAAGACTATGTTGAAGAACACCCCGATGTTAAGTTTTCTGATGTTGCGGGCGTTGACGAAGCAGTTGAGGAAATGCAGGAGATTAAGGACTTCTTGGAAAATCCTGCAAAGTATCAGTCCTTGGGCGCAAAGATTCCTCGTGGTTGTTTGCTGGTAGGCCCTCCGGGTACTGGTAAAACCTTGCTCGCTCGTGCGGTAGCAGGTGAGGCGGGCGTGCCATTCTTTAGCATTTCTGGTTCCGACTTTGTAGAAATGTTTGTTGGTGTTGGCGCTTCGCGTGTTCGTAACCTCTTCAAGAAAGCAAAGGAAGCTGCGCCGTCTATTATCTTTATCGACGAAATTGACGCCGTTGGTCGTCAGCGTGGCGCAGGTCTTGGTGGCGGTCATGATGAACGCGAACAGACCCTGAACCAGTTGCTGGTAGAAATGGACGGCTTTGAAGCAAACGATTCTGTTGTATTGATTGCTGCTACCAACCGTGCTGACGTTTTGGACCCAGCATTGCTGCGTCCTGGTCGTTTTGACCGTCAGATCGTGGTAGACGTTCCTGATGTTAAGGGTCGTGAAAAGATCCTGAACGTTCATGCAGCAAACAAACCATTAAGCGATGACGTTGACTTGGTAAGCTTGGCTAAGCTGACTCCTGGTTTCTCTGGTGCGGACTTGGCAAACTTGCTTAACGAAGCTGCAATTTTGACGGCTCGCCGTAACAAGCGCGTAATTTCCAACAAGGAAGTTCAGGATTCTATGGAGCGTGTTATTGCTGGTCCTGAACGCAAGGGCAGGGTCTTGGACAAGCAGACGCGTACCACTATTGCTTATCATGAATCTGGTCATGCGCTTGTTGGTCACTTGCTTGAAAACGCCGATCCTGTTCATAAGATTTCGATTATTTCGCGCGGTCGTGCACTGGGCTATACCTTGTCTATTCCTGACGAGGATAAGGTGCTCAACAGCCGCAATCAGATGCGCGATGAATTGGCAGTGTTCCTTGGTGGCCGTGTGGCAGAAGAATTGTTCTGCGACGACATTACGACAGGTGCTTCTAACGACCTCGAACGCGCTACCAAGATGGCTCGCTCTATGGTTACCAATTACGGCATGAGCTCTGAATTGGGTGTTCAGGTATTTGGTCAGCCAAACCATGAAGTGTTCTTGGGTCGCGATTATGGCAATACTCAGGACTACTCTGATGATACGGCACGTCGTATCGACGATGAAGTAGCTCGCATTATGAAGGAAGCCCACGACCGTGCTGAATCAATCCTGTCTGCTCATCGCGATCAGATGGATTTGATGGCATCGGTTTTGCTTGAGCGCGAAACGGTTGATGGCAAGGCATGCCAGGCATTGCTTGATAATCGTTGGGATGAATACCTTCAGGAGGAAAAGAAGGAAGTCGAACAGCGTAAGCTTGAAGAAGAAAAAGCTCAGGCAGAAGCTCCTCAGGGCTCCGTTGACCAGAGTGGAGCTCAGGGTGGATCCGATCTGCTTGCACCAACGGGTAATCCACAGGTACCTGCATCGGGTAATGGTTCTCAGCCTATGATGCCTGCTTCGGAGCAGCCTGCTCAACCGACGCAGCATCAGCCATTCCCGCCTTCGGCAACGAATCCTTCTCGTCCAAGGCGTCCTATGCCTATTGATTTGGTAAATACCCATCCTGAGCAAAAGCAGCCTACTGAACCTGCTCAGCCACAGCAGCCTGCGCAACCTCAGCAACCTGTTCCAGACACTGACCAGCCTGCAGGCTCTGATACCACTCAGGACAACAAGTAATAACAAGACAGACGACAAACGTTTTACTACACACGAGGCGCCCCGAGCAATTCGCTCGGGGCTTTTTGGAGGAATAGCATGATTTGGCGATGCGGCTCTTATTCGTTTGATTCCAGAACTCCCGTAATTATGGGAATACTAAACGTTACTCCTGATTCTTTTTCTGATGGAGGATCGTATGCTTCTATAGATGAGGCGGTAGCAGCTGGTCGCCAAATGATTGAAGATGGTGCTCTTATTGTTGATGTAGGCGGAGAATCCACCCGTCCTGGTGCAGATCCCGTCTCGGAAGAAGAAGAGCTCAAGCGCGTTTTAGAGGTTGTGCGACGCTTGGCTGATGAAGACATATGCGTTAGCATCGACACGCGCCATGCGTCTGTTGCCAAAGCATGCGTAGAGGCAGGCGCAAGCATTATCAATGATGTTACGGGTTTTCGTGATCCAGAAATGGTTAAGGTAGCAGCATCGTGCGATGCGGGTCTTGTAGTAATGCACATGAAGGGTGACGATCCACGCACTATGCAAAATGAGCCAGAATATACCGATGTCGTTGATGAGGTTCTGACCTATTTGAAAGATCGCGCTAATCAGCTTGAACAGGCAGGAATTAGCCGCGATCGAATTTGTTTAGATCCTGGTCCTGGTTTTGGTAAAACCGCAAAGCAGACCATTCAGCTTATGCGAAACTTCCAGGAGTTTGCGCGTTTGGGATATCCCTTAATGGTGGCAGTATCTCGAAAAAGCTATATTGGCTATGCCTATGAAATTGAAGACGCTAAGCAGCGCGATAACGCTTCTGCTGCCGAGGCATTGATGGCATGCGAATTGGGCGCATCGATTGTTCGCACCCATAATGTTCCTCTTACGGTGAAATCTATTGAAGAAAACTTGCGACCTTACGTCTTTATTGGCATGGGCTGCAACGTTGCTCTGGTCGCCGATGAGGGCGAGGAACTTGAAGGCAAAAAAGCAATGCTTAATCAGGCGATTTCTGATATGTGTATGCTGCCCGATTCTCAGATTGTTGATATCTCCAGCTTTTATGAGAGCGAGCCAGCATACTTTGAAGATCAGGATACCTTCGTTAATGCGGTGGTTCTTTTACGAACTGGTTTACCTCCACAAGAGCTTTTGCGCTACTTGCAGGCAATTGAGCAGAGTTTAGGACGTGTACGGGAACGCGAAAACGGCCCACGTACCTGCGATTTGGACATTCTTGATTATCAGGGCTACGTGTGCGAACACGAAATTCTGACTTTGCCTCATCCCTTGCTCCATGAGCGCGATTTCGTGGTTAAGCCTTTGCTCGAGCTTGCTCCGCGTCATGAATTGGCAAACGGCACAAAGGTAAGCCTTGATAGCGTCAAGGTAGGCAAGGCATGGAAGTGCTAACTAATTCCAAAATTCAATGGGATATTCAATCGTACGAATGCGTTGATTCGACGAACCGAATCGTAAAGCAAGCACTTGCCGCAGGAGTAAAAGAAGGGTTCGGAGCAACAGCGTTTCAGCAACAAGGCGGCTATGGTAGGCAGGGTCGCGTATGGGAAAGCCCCGTAGGTGGTTTATATGCCTCGCTTGCATTTCGCCCTGCGGAAAAGGGAATCCCTTTTGAAAATATTCCTCTTTTAAGTTTGGTTATGTCACTTGCAGTAGCTCAGGCTTTGGAATCTTTGGTTGAAGATGCTTCAAAGATTGCTATCAAATGGCCCAATGATGTGCTCTATGATGGCGGAAAAATCGCTGGTATTTCGCTTGAGGCTGTATCGGGTGGAATTTGCGTGGGTGTTGGCATCAATCTTTTCCCCAATACCAATACTGGTGAAGTTTTGGGGAAATACCGTCTTTCATATGTGAGAAATGAAGTTGTTCGGGATGAGCTTTCGGTTGGGCAACGCGATTACATGAGTGAAGCACTTCGCGTGTTACTAAAAGAAATTGCTTGCGCCTATGAGCAATGGGTTGGGGAAGGCTTTGCTCCGTTTATAGATAGCTATCGCAGTTCGATGGCATTTTTAGGTAGCGCGGTGTGCTTAGAAGCAATAGACGGTTCGATTCTTTGCGAAGGCGTTATCGAAGGCGTGGATGACGAAGGGCGACTTCTTGTTCGGACTCCATTGGGAGAGGTACTTCACGCGAATTCGGGCGAGGTACATATAAAGACTTTGCAATAGTTCGGAATTTAAAACAGCAGCGCCTTTAGGCCGATAAGAATAAGCACGATACCGCCGATAATGGTTGCACGATCGCCCAAAACACTTCCGAAGCGGCGTCCTATTATCAGCGCAACCAAGCAGACGAACGCGGTAGTAAGAGCAATAATACTTGCCGAAAATGCCACATTTACCGAAAGTGCTGCGAAACTGACTCCTACCGCAAGGGCGTCGATGCTGGTAGCGATTGCCTGGAGTGCCAATACGGGCATTGTTAAAGTTTGACCAGATGAGTTAATAGAATTGGCTTGCTTGTTATCGCTTGGGTTTTGAATAGATGAAGTAATATCTTCGGTTTCTTCGTGGAAAACATCCCATATCATTTTGGCGCCAATAAAACCTAGGATGGCAAAGGTAATAATGCCTGCATACTGCGAAATAACATCGCTAACAAGTCTGCCTAAAACATAGCCAATACAGGGCATGATGCCCTGGAATAGACCAAAAGTTATAGGCATCATAAGGTTTCGAAGCTTCGAATTTCCCTGATAAATAAACGTATTTGAAATTGTGACAGCAAATGCATCCATGGCGAGCGCTAAGCCTAGGAGCACGATTTCGGTTATGGTCACAACGGGTCCTCTCTTCGCAGTTTGACCACTATAGGACATCTTTTCTGTGCAAGAAACCTTAAATGCAAAATTTTACGAATAGTAACTTTGGGGATGGCGTATTGGAGATGGCGTAGGTGCCGTTTGCCGTCCGCAGGCGAGAGCTACACGCTTTATACAAGACAATACTTCAGTAAAGATTATTGATGCTCTTTGAATGGTATGGCGCTTGCGTGTTCGCAGTGGGATAATAGCGCGTGCTTGTGAGCAGCAAGGAGGGAATTGGGGCTCTCTGAAAGTGACGAAGGAACAAGCCGCTTGTACCGTGACAAATGACCTGATTTATCACGAAGCGGCATATTAAAGGAAACTTAATGACCGACCAAGACAACGAAGTGATGCAAACAAACGAAGAAAATGAGGCGAGCAAATCCGAGGTAACGTTCGCTAAGGGCTCCCTTCACAAAGGCGATACTCCAAAGCCTGGGCAAAAGCTCCACAAGGGCGATGCGCGCACTGCACGCATGGGAACAGGTTCTATTCCAAAGCTCATCATGGAATTTGCAATTCCTTCTATCGTGGGCATGCTGGTAAATGGCGCATATAACGTCATTGACTCCATCTTCCTTGGTCAGGCAATGGGAGAAATTGGTCTTTCAGTTGCAACAGCAGCAATGCCGCTCATGACCATATTCATGGCGCTTGCAATGCTTATTGGCAATGGTGGAAATGCGCTTGCTGCGCTTCGTTTGGGTGAAGGCAATAAGGATGCCGCAGAAAAAAGTTTAGGCAACACGGTGTGCTTAGGTATCGTTGCAGCAATTCTTGTGGCAATACTTATTCATATTCCGCCCTGCGTTGAGGCAATCCTTACGCTTTCGAGTGTTACGCCAGAGATTCGCGATTACACCTATTCGTTTATGTATATTCTTGCGCTTGGTTTTATCTTCCAATTAATTGGTGCAGGTGTTAATAATTTCATTCGTACTGCAGGCGCTCCAAATCGTGCTTTGGGAACTATGGTAATTGGCACGGTTTCTTGCGTTGTGCTGAACTACTTATTCGTTTTGGTATTTAGCTGGGGAGTGGTAGGAAGCGCTTTAGCTACCGTTCTTGGCCAAGCTGTTTCGTGCATTAGTGTGCTGTGGTATTTCCTCTTTACGAAAGATGTTGCCTTTAAGCTGTATGCTCGCAATCTAAAACTTGAGGCAGAAATCGTAGGCCTTATTATTTCTTTGGGTGCTGCAAGCTTTATCATGCAGCTTGCTATGTCCGTTATCAATTTCTTGGTGAACTATTTGCTGGTTATGTATGGCGGTCAGTCTCCGCTTGGCGCAGAAGCAGCACTTGCCTCAATTGGCGTTGTTCAGCGTTGCGCTATGTTTGCTGTACTGCCTTTGATTGGTATTGCGATTGCTATTCAGCCTTTGCTTGGCTACAACTATGGTGCAAGTTTAATTTCTCGTGTTCGCAGCACTCTTGGGTATGGCATTTTGATTGCTACTATTTTTGGCACCGTGATGTGGGCTCTTATTCATATCTTTGCGTTTGATATCGTTTCATTCTTCGGTATTCGCGATGATGCTCTTCGTGAATTTACGGTCTTCGCGCTCAACGTTCAGGTTTTGGTTTTGCCTGTAGTAGGTATGCAAATTGTTACTTCGAACTATTTCCAAGCAACAGGCCAGCCGATAAAGTCGGTCATTTTGTCCCTTACCAGACAAGTACTTTTCCTTATTCCACTTTATATTGTGTTACCAATTGTTCTTCCGTATATTGCACCAGGACTTACCAGTTTGGATGCACTGTACTTCGCTGTTCCTATCGCAGATATATTGGCAATTATCACTTCGCTCATTTTCATTTTCTTCGAACTGAAGCGCTTGAAGGGAATTGAAGCAGGAACAATTCAGGCTAAATTCGGGAAGAAAGCCGCCTAAGGTTACTAAGTCGTAAACGTCGGCAATTTGTATGAGTGCTCGTTCTGATTTTTGATAGAATGAGCGCTCGTTTTATATACAGGATAGTTTTCTGATTTTGGCAGCTTCATAGGTGTCGCTCGTTTGTTTTGTATGCATTTGCGAATTGTCTTAAGGCTGCATAGGTGTTGGTAAATTTCTCTAAGAAGAGGTATCGCATGAGTGCATCTACTTCGCATCGTTTATACGGACGTTCAACATCGATCGTCTTTTGTGCGCTGTCGATTGCTTTTATGGCAGTTTCAGCATGGATCACGATACCTTTTGGTCCCATTCCTTTTACCCTTCAGACGCTTGCGGTAATGTTTGTTCTGTTTGCGCTTAAGCCTAAAGAAGCGATGGCTGCAATTGCAGGTTATTTAATCCTAGGTGCTCTTGGCCTACCCGTGTTTTCTTCGTTTAGGGGAGGGATCGCTGCTTTAGTGGGTCCGACGGGTGGTTTTATTGTTGGATTTCTTATTGCTGGTGCGGTGGCTCTTGCGGTTGGTGCATTGGTGAAAGACAAAGGTGTTTTTTCGTCCGAGAATACAAAGTCGGTATTTGGCACTTCCATTAGAACAGGAACTCTTGCGCGTAATCTTACGATGGGTGTGATATTTCTTATTGTGCTGTATACCTTTGGTTGGGCATGGCTTATGTATGTGGGTCATTTAAGCGGAAGCTGCTTTCATTGCGGCAGTAGCACCGTTTATCCCAATTGATGCGCTTAAGATGGTCGCTGCAGTTCTGTTGGCTCAAGCAGTATCTAGGGCAACGAAATAAATAGCTATTGGCGCACAGTTCAGAAAATACCTACATCAGACACATACCCTTCTTAAAGAGTCAGCTTCGCGCATATTCGTCCTTCAAAAAGACAAATAACGCTGCAAAAATAGCGCACACCAGTCTTACGCATCCCAAAAACATGTGGAGCTAATCTGGGGCAGCGTTTTATAAGTCTTTTTTCAGGACGGCGCTCAGAATTCCTCTTTAATAAGGGTATATATCTGATGAGCTATTTCATAGCAGGAAACGCCATAGTGAATACTGCGCCGCCTTCAGGGGCATTAAACGCTGTCACAGTGCCGTCGAAGTCTTCCACGATTTCTTTTACGATAGCTAAGCCAATTCCTGCACCGCCGCTGTTGCGTGCGCGTGATAAATCGCCGCGATAAAAGCGCTTAAACAGCAAAACAGGGTCAATATCGCCGATGCCGCAACCATCGTCTTTAACTGCTACGACAGAGGTGTCGTTGATGCCTGAAAGCATGATGCGCACATGTCCACCAACTTCTACATGGCGAATAGCGTTGTCTACCAAATTGATTAATGCCTGCTTTAGACGATCATCATTAGCCAAGATATCGGGTGCAGCACCTTCAACAGTCAAAGTAACCTCTTTGTCTTGAGCGATAGGCTCTAGAGTGTCTACGACATCTTTTGCTACATCTTCAATGTTTAAACGTCGCAAGGTATAAGCGGGTGCACCTTCTTTTGCGTGCTGTAGGGCAAGCAAACCGTTGGTGAGCTTCTTCAGGCGATCGGCTTCATTAAGAATAATTTCGCAGAAATGTTCACGAGTTGACTGCGGCATATCGGGATCAAGCATAAGCTCTGCATTGCCGCTAATTGCCGTAAGGGGAGTACGGAATTCATGAGCAACATCACTGATGAAAGTGTCTTGTCGTTCGTTGAGGGCTTTCAATTCGTCAACGCGGGCGTTGTATACGCGATTAAATTCTCCAATGCTTTCCGACAGCTCGTCAACTTCGCGCATAACGCCTGTTGGAGTAAAAGCGATGCTGGTATCTCCTGCTTTAGAAGACTGGATTTTACGTACTAGTTCCGTAAGGGGACGACTAATAAAATGCGCGATAAGCAAACTGATGAAATAGCAGACGCATCCAATAGGGATAAGCGTTAACAAGATAGTGCGGGGGCAGTCAAAAATAAAAATTGCCCCGAGTGCCGTAAGCGCGCTTGCCAAAATAGCCAAAAGAGTAGCCAAAAACGAAATATGCGTGAAAAGGCGCATAGGTTTTTCTTCTTTTGGGGTATTTATGTAAGGCGGTTCGGTAGGTCGAGGCATAGTAGACACTTCTTTTGTTTACGTTATTTCTTGAAGCGATATCCATAACCGCGAACGGTTTCGACAAGTTTTGGATCATATCCTGCTGCTTCAATTTTATCGCGCAAACGCTTGATGTGGGTATCTACCGTTTTCGTTTCGGTAATAAATTCCCAGTTCCAGGCGTCGTGAAGCAAATCTTCGCGAGAAACAACCTTTCCAGCATTGCGCATAAGGCAAGCAAGCAGTTCGAATTCGCGTGGAGTTAAATCGATAGGACCCTTGTCGCCTTCGGCTACGTGCGTATCTTCGTTAAGCGTAATGCCGCCAGCAGAAATTTCGTTAGCAGAAATCATGTCGTTGCCCTGAGTGCGACGAAGAAGTGCTCGGGTGCGGGCGAGCAATTCACGAACACCGAAGGGTTTTGCCAGGTAGTCGTCTGCGCCAAGTTCAAGACCAACAACTTTGTTCAATTCGGTATCGCGTGCAGAAAGGAACAAAATGGGAGTAGACATTTTTGCACGAATGCGACGGCATAATTCATAGCCATCAATGCCAGGCAGCATAATGTCAAGAATGAATAAATCAAAATGCTGCTGTTCAATTTTGCGCAGCGCCTCTTCGCCGTCAGAGGCTATTTCGGTAAGATAGCCTTCCTTTTGCATGGCGTAGCTTACAAATTCTGTGATTGATGGTTCGTCATCAACAATCAAAATACGTGCAGGTGTGTTTTCCATACGATCACCCTCCAGCTAGTATCCTTAAACGCTTCATATATAAAGCTCGTACTGTCTCTGTTCAATAGTATGGTAGCATTCGCAAGTAGTGCATACTATGAAAGGGACTGTCAGAAACATGTTACTTGCAATTGACGTGGGGAACACTCAAACCGTACTTGGCATTTATGACAATGACGAGTTGGTTCATATGTGGCGTGTTGCTACCAATGTCGATCATACCAGTGATGAGCTTCGCATTAAGCTTCATACGCTTATGGTGGCAGAAGGTCTTGAGTATTCTCATATTGATGGAGCCATTTTGGCTTCAGTTGTACCTGCTCTTACCCATAACTGGGAAAAAGCATGTTGCCGTTCGTTTGGCGTTGAAACCTTGGTCGTTTCAGCGGCAAGTTCGGGACATTTAATCAATGTTGACTTAGAGAAATTCCCTGAGTTGGGCGCCGATCGTGTAGCTGATGCGGTGGCTGCGAAAAATCTCTACGGCGATCCTGTTATCGTGGTGGACTTCGGAACTGCTACTAACATGGAGATAATCGGCAAAGGCGGCACGTTCTTAGGTGGCATTATTGCGCCAGGCGTTGAATCTTCTATGCGCTCGCTTTTCACGCGTGCTGCTCTTCTTCGTTCTGTTGAATTGGAGGATCCTGGTACGGCAATTGGCAGCAGTACCGCAGAATGTCTGAAAGTAGGCATGGTGTATGGCGAAGCTGCTCGCGTAGATGGATTAGTGGATCGCGTCTTTGACCAGTTGGGTTATGAGGCAACGGTTGTTGCAACAGGCGGACTTGCTCACCGCATTGCTCCTCATTCGAGACGAATTACCGAAATAAATCTCGAATTGACCTTACAGGGATTACGCATGATCTATAACGAGCTTTCGCGTTAAAATTTTTCCAAGGCAGGACAAAACTGTGAACGGCGTAGTGCGTCTGCCATGGTGCGTAACTTTGGGAATACGAACATTGGCAGAAAAAGTACTGCGTGAATCAAATTGTGGGCGAAGGAAGGTAGGCTTACACAATGCTGAGCGATATCGAAATTGCACAAGCAACAGAACCTCGCGACATTACTGAAATTGCTGAAAAGGCAGGAATCAATCCCTCGTATTTGGAATGTTATGGCCGTTCTAAGGCTAAGGTAGACTACAACTTGCTTCGCAACGAAACCCATGAGCCTGGTAAGTTGATTTTGGTAACGGCAATCAACCCAACTCCTGCAGGCGAAGGTAAAACCACCACGACCGTAGGCTTGGGCGATGCTCTTTCTCGCTTGGGCAAAAAGACCGTTATTGCACTGCGTGAGCCTTCTTTGGGCCCTGTATTTGGTATCAAGGGCGGCGCTGCAGGTGGTGGCTATGCTCAGGTTATTCCTATGGAAGATATCAACCTGCATTTCACGGGTGACTTCCATGCAATCGGCGCAGCAAATAACTTGCTCGCAGCTTTGTTGGATGCTCATATTCATAATGGCAACGAACTCAACATTGATGTTCGTCGCATTACCTGGAAGCGCGTTGTAGACATGAACGATCGCCAGCTGCGCAACATTGTGTGCGGCTTGGGCGGCAAAGCTAATGGTGTACCTCGCGAAGATGGTTTTGATATTACGGTTGCTTCAGAAATTATGGCAATCTTCTGCTTGGCAACTTCTATTACCGATTTGAAAGAACGTCTTGGCCGCATTGTTGTTGGCTATACTCGCGACGACAAGCCGGTAACGGCTCATGATTTGCACGCTGAAGGTGCTATGTGTGCTCTTCTGAAGGATGCTTTAAAGCCAAACTTGGTACAAACTCTCGAAGGTACTCCTGCATTTGTTCATGGCGGTCCTTTCGCAAATATTGCTCATGGCTGCAACTCTATTATGGCAACGCGTATGGGTCTGGCTTTGGGCGATTACTGTGTTACAGAGGCAGGCTTCGGTGCGGACTTAGGCGCAGAGAAGTTCTTGGATATCAAGTGCCGCCTTGCAGGTATTCAGCCTGATGCGGTTGTTGTTGTCGCTACGGTTCGCGCTTTGAAGAACCACGGTGGTGTACCCAAGGATCAGCTGAACGACGAAAACCTGGAAGCATTGGAAGCTGGTCTTCCTAACTTGCTTCAACATGTTGAAAACATTACCAAGGTATATAAGCTTCCTTGTGTTGTTGCAATTAACGAATTTCCAACCGACACTCAGGCAGAGATCGATCTTGTGCGCGAAAAGTGCCAGGAGCTTGGCGTTAATGTTGCACTTTCTCAGGTTTGGGCAAAGGGTGGCGAAGGCGGCGAAGAGCTTGCCGAAGAAGTTCTGCGTCTTTGCGAACAGCCAAGCGAACTTGAATTTGCTTACCAGGACGATCTGGGTCTTGCAGAAAAGATGGAAGCTATTGCTAAGCGCATCTATCACGCTGATGGCGTAAACTTCACGCCTGCTGCTAAGAAGCAGATTGCTCAAATTGAAGGCATGGGCTTTGCACATATGCCCGTTTGTATGGCAAAAACCCAGTACAGCTTCTCCGATGATGCTTCTAAGCTTGGTGCTCCGCGCAACTTTACTATTACGGTTCGTGAAGTAAAGGTTTCTGCAGGTGCAGGTTTCGTGGTTGCACTTACGGGCAATGTTATGACTATGCCTGGCTTGGGCAAGAATCCTGCTGCATTCAAGATTGATGTGGATGAATCTGGCAAGATTTCTGGCTTGTTCTAAACGGAGTTTTTTTAAGCTTGCTTTTAAGGCGGCTTCAAGATTTAAGGCATCTTCAAGCTTGCTTTAAGTCATCTTAATTCGATAGCGCAAGCTGGATAGTATATAACTTTAATTGGCGCCTCTATTACTTTGACTTGTTCGATTGGCTTGTCTTAAGTAATAGGGGCGCTTTTCTTCGTAT
>OLQE01000106.1_pt1 | contig 73269 bp, 62 predicted proteins | sample 1643161 | NCBI WGS metagenome assembly OLQE01 (sample SAMEA3136650, study PRJEB25190) | human gut metagenome
CGCGGCAGTCGCCAAATGGACATGCAAGCATGTCCGCTTGGCTCGTTGCCCGCGGGAATGAAAAATCAGATAAAGGATGGTATCTATGAATCAGGAACAGGAAAAATTTCAAAAAAGTCTGAGAGAATTTCTGACCTCTGCCAGGGAAAGCGGACAGCAGATCACTGCTGAGCAGGCGGAGGCTTTTTTTGAAGAACAGAATTTGAACGAAGAACAGCGGGCAATGGTCCGCGAGTATCTGGAGATGGAGCAGATTGACATTGTCGGGGCGGAGAAGAAAGAACGGAAAAAGCGTGAGGAACTTCCCCTGTCTCCGGAGGAAGAGCATTTTCTGAAACTTTATCTGGAGGAGCTTACGGTTCCGGAAGAACTTGCGGAAGAAGAAAAAGAAGCGTTGTTCCATGCGGCGGCAGCGGGAGACGCGCTGGCGAAAAGCCGTCTGCTGGAATATTATATGCCGAAACTTCCGGAAATTGCCCGGGGTGTTTATGACCAGAGCGTATTTTTCGGAGATCTTGTACAGGAGGGAAGCGTAAGTCTTCTTCTGGCATTGGAACATATCAGTGAGACGGAGGCGGAGCAGAGTCTTCTGGACGAAATCCGGACCGGAATGGAAGCGCTTCTGGAGGAGCATCATTACCAGAAACACCAAGATGAGGCAGTGGTACACAAGGTCAACCGTCTGAAGGACGCAATCGAAGAGCTGTCTGACGGAGAAGAGATGGATTTCTCCGTGGCGGAGCTGTCTGCTTATCTGGATCTTTCCGTGGAAGAGATTGAAGATATCCTGCGGCTGACCGGTGAGGATCAGTGATGCCGCAGCGGCTGCCGATCCGGGAGCTGCTCAAAGAAGTGGCGGAGGCATTGGAGTAAAATGAAATTCCCGCAGAGTCCGGGAGCGCGCACATACGCGTTCCGGATTCTACGGGAATTTTTTTGTTTTTTCAAAGTCTTTTGTTGTTTTGGGAAGCTTCCAAAGATACCGTTTTGTATGTAGTCAACCGTATGTCAGTCAACCTTCGGGAATTTTGCGAAGGATGCTTCCAGTTCTTCGTCCGTCGGGATATAGTCGGTCATCTCGCCGTTGTTGTATTTTTCATAAGCTACCATATCAAAATATCCCGTTCCGGTCAGACCGAAGACGATGGTCTTTTCTTCACCGGTTTCCTTGCACTTGAGCGCTTCGTCGATCGCGACGCGGATTGCATGGCTGCTCTCCGGTGCGGGCAGGATTCCTTCGATGCGGGCAAACTGTTCAGCGGCTGCAAAAACGGAGGTCTGTTCTACGGAGCGGGCTTCCAGCAGGCCGTCCGCATAGAGCTGGGAAACCACAGAACTCATGCCGTGATAGCGCAGTCCGCCTGCGTGGTTGGCGGATGGGATAAAGTCGCAGCCCAGCGTGTACATCTTCGACAGTGGGCATACTTTTCCGGTATCGCAGAAGTCATAGGCAAAGCGGCCTCTGGTCAGGCTCGGGCAGGAAGCCGGTTCTACGGCAATGATCTGGTACTGTTTTTCGCCCCGGAGCATTTCTCCCGCAAACGGGGAAATCAGACCGCCAAGGTTGGAACCGCCGCCGGCACAGCCGATGATGATATCCGGCTGAATGTCATATTTGTCCAGGGCAGCTTTTGTCTCAAGTCCGATGATGGACTGATGGAGGAGTACCTGTGAGAGAACCGAGCCGAGGACGTAACGGTAATTGGGGTTGGCGGAAGCAGCCTCCACCGCTTCGGAGATCGCACAGCCAAGGCTTCCGGAGGTTCCCGGATGCTCGGCAAGGATTTTTCTTCCCACGTTGGTCGTCTCGGACGGGGACGGAGTTACGGACGCGCCGTAGGTACGCATCACTTCACGGCGGAACGGTTTCTGCTCGTAGGAGACTTTTACCATGTAGACTTTGCAGTCCAGATGGAAGTAAGCGCATGCCATGGAGAGGGCAGTGCCCCACTGTCCGGCGCCAGTCTCTGTGGTAACACCGGTCAGTCCCTGTTCTTTCGCGTAGTAAGCCTGAGCGATCGCGGAATTCAGTTTGTGGCTGCCGGAAGTGTTGTTTCCCTCAAATTTGTAGTAAATTTTTGCGGGAGTGTCCAGTTCTTTTTCCAGACAGTAGGCGCGGACGAGCGGTGACGGGCGGTACATTTTGTAAAAATCCCGGATCTCTTTCGGAATATCAATGTAAGCGTCCGTATCATTCAGTTCCTGGCGCGCCAGCTCGTCACAGAAAATAGTCCGAAGCTCTTCAAAGGTAACCGGCTGTAAGGTGGCCGGATTCAGAAGGGGAGCCGGTTTGTTTTTCATATCGGCGCGGACATTATACCATTGTCTGGGAAGTTCGCTTTCTTCCAGATAAATTTTGTAGGGAATTTTTTTCTCCATTTCGCATTTCCTCCATATTTTTAATTCAATACCAGCCGGCTCAGTTCCTCGCAGATGCTGTCGATGGTCCGGTGGTCGGTGGCGATGATCCGGTCGGCGGCAGCCTCATATTTCGGCCGGCGCTGTTCCAGAAGTTCGGCGATCGCCTCCGGGCTTTTCCGGTTTTTCAGATTGGGCCGGTCGTCGCTGCCGCGGGTTCTGGAATAGATGGTTTCCGGGGTAGCAGTCAGAAGGATGACCTCGCCGATTTTTTTCATTTCTGTAACGTTTTCCCTGCGAAGGGGCACACCGCCGCCGCAGGATACGACACAGCCGTTTCTGCCCTGAAGACTTCGCAGCAGGGCGGTTTCCAGATCACGGAAATATTCTTCGCCGTAACGTTCAAAGATTTCCGGAATGGAGAGTCCCTGCTGGCCGGCGATCATCTGATCCATCTCCACCACTTCCATCTGGCAATGTCTGCCCAGCGCTGCTGCTACAGAACTTTTGCCGCAGCCCATGAAACCGATGAGCACAAGGTTTTTTTCTGGTTTCTGATTCATAGGTTTCCTCTTTTTGCTTTTGTACTGTGATGTAATAAACAATAGGTTGTAGTCAGTGTAACACATGTGGAGGGCAGTGGCAAGAGTTTTTCATGCAGAAAAACCCAGAAAAAAATGCAGAATGGTCATGAATGCGGTATCTGCTCAGCACCTTGAAATTCTCCGGTTTCTATGATATGATTTTCAACAATTCCATATGCTTTTCTGATGGGATAAGGCATCGAATTTAAAGGAGGAGAAATTGAACTTATGAAACGTGGCAACCTGAAATGGAAGCTGCTGGCAGTTCTGGCAGCGCTCATTGCAGCCGGTGTCTATTATTATGTGGCATTGCCTGCGGTGAACATTCACAGCAAAGGATTCTGGGGCTTTCTGATCGGCATCGTGGTCGTTTTGCTGATCGTTTATTCGCTGAGAAAGAAAACCACAGATGTGAGGGAATTGAAGTCTTATCTGGGATTTAAGATCGGGGCAGGAATCATTGGCCTGCTGCTGGTCTTTCTGATCGTCGGTACGGTGCTTTCCTCACCGATCGTCAATGCAAAGAAGTATTACAACCTGGTGGAGCAGGAGGAAAGAAATTTCACGGAAGATATCCCGCAGATCAGTTTTGATCAGATACCGATCCTTGACCGGGACAGTGCGATTATCCTCGGTGAACGGAAGATGGGAAGCATCGTGGATATGGTTTCCCAGTTTGAAGTCAGCGACCTGTATTCTCAGATCAATTATCAGGAAGTACCGGTGCGTGTCTCCCCGCTGGTCTATGCCAGCACGATCAAATGGTTCACCAACCAGTCGGAAGGTATTCCGGCATATATGCAGATCGATATGGCGACTCAGGAGACGGAACTGGTGATGCTGGATCAGCCGATCCGGTATTCCGAGTCGGAACTGTTTAACCGCAACATTTACCGTCATCTGAGATTCCGTTATCCGACTTACATGTTCGATCAGATCAGTTTTGAGATCAATGATGACGGTGTTCCGTACTGGGTATGCCCGGTGCAGAAGTTCAACATCGGCCTGTTTGGCGGCCAGACCATTGGACGTGTGGTTCTGTGCAATGCCCAGACCGGCGAGACGGAAGATTATGCGATCGAAGACTGTCCTCAGTGGGTGGACCGTGCGTATCCGGCGGATCTTCTGCTGGAACTTTACAACTACCATGGCACACTGGTCAACGGATTCCTCAACAGTGTGTTCGGGCAGAAAGGATGTCTGAAGACTACCGACGGCTATAATTATATCGCGATGGACGATGATGTGTGGGTATACACAGGCGTGACATCCGTGAACTCCGACCAGTCCAACGTGGGATTTATCCTGATGAATCAGAGAACGATGGAGACGAGATATTATGCGATCTCCGGTGCGGAGGAGCGTTCGGCAATGGCTTCCGCGGAAGGACAGGTGCAGAACCTGCGCTATACAGCGGCGTTCCCACTGCTTTTGAATGTGGCAAATGAGCCGACGTATGTGATGGCGCTGAAGGACGGCGCGGGACTGGTGAAGAAATATGCAATGGTCAATGTGCAGCAGTATCAGACCGTTGCCACGGGAGACACCCTTTCCGACTGCCAGGAAGAATATGTCCGGCTGTTGGAGAACAGCGGCATTTCCGATGACACAGATGTGGCAGCAGAGACAGAGACGGTGACAGGAACCATTACCCGGATCGCCCAGAGTGTCATCGACGGCAATTCTCACTTCTATCTGGTACTGGATGGGGACGACAGGATCTATGATGTGTCGATCACGGATTTTGTGGAAATCGTAACGTACCAGGAAGGTGACCGGATCACCATGGAGTATCAGGAAGGCGATCCGTTATGCACGGTAACCGCAATCGGTGAGGAACAGGTATCATAAAAAGATAAAGCAAAGAGAATCAACGAAAAGTAAAAAGACAGACAGAGAGATAACAATGAGACAGAGGCAGGCTCCGGCAGCCCGGCATTTGTGCCGGCGCCGGAGCCTGTTTTTGGGAGGTTTTATGATAAGGATTAAAGATATTGCAGAAAAAGCAGGAGTGAGCCCGACGACAGTCTCCAATGTGATCCACGGGAAGACCGGCAGGGTTTCCGGGGAAACGGTGGAGAAGATCAACCGCATTCTGGAGGAGATGAACTACGTGCCGAGTATCAGTGCGCGGATGCTGGCAAGGGAACATTCCGGGTTGATCGGTGTCGTGCTCGGATATACCAGGGAAGGGATGTCTTACGCGCTGGAGGACCCATTTATCGCGGAGCTGGTGGGTAACCTGGAGTATCAGATTCAGGAAAACGGATATTATATGATGCTGGTGACACGGCACCAAGGAAGAGATTTGATGGAGCAGATCCTTGGCTGGAATCTGGAAGCGATGATTTCCATCGGACTGGAAGAGAGGGAGATTGCCAAGATTCGAAGCCGTTTTTCCGGTCCGATGGCTGTGATCGATGGTTACTGCCGGCTGCCGGAAGGCGTGGTGAATGTGCGCACGGACGACTGGGGCGGCGGTTACCTGATGGCAAATTATCTGCTGAAAAAGGGACACAGAAAACTGCTGTTTCTCACGGACAATGATCATGCGGTGGATCATGAGCGGTGGCTCGGCGTTCAGGCGGCACTGGAGGAAGAGCAGGTGGAGAATGTTGCTTCCAGCCATATTCTGATTGCGAGGGAGCCGTCGGAGCGGAAGAGACAGTATCAGGAGATGCTTCCTTTTTTGCGAAAACAGAGTGCGCTGTTCTTTGCTTCGGACCTCTATGCGGTGGAAGCGCTGAATTTCCTGCAGGATCACGGGGTGCGGGTTCCGGAAGAAGTGTCGGTTGCGGGTTTTGATGATGTTTCCTATGCGAAACTTTCCAGACCTGCGCTGACCACCGTGCGTCAGAACGTGGACGAAAAGGCGCGGCGTGCGGCGCAGGCGGTTCTCAAACGGATGCGGGAGGAACCGGCGGAAGCGGAATACAAAGTATCGACCCTGCTGATTGAGAGAGAATCTGTGTCAGACAGAACTGACTGGTCTGAAATTAGTGAATATATATAAAAATTAAAACGTAAACTTGTATAGAAATAATAGTTTTGCGCAAAACTGTTGAAAACCACGGGACAGATGTGATAGTATGGACTCGTAGAGAAAAAGATCACAGGAAAGCAGGCGAGAGGACAGAGATGGACGTGATGCGTGCCTGCCTGCACCTGTAAAAAATAGGAAAGCGAGGAAAAACATATGGAAAAAGCATGGTGGAAAGAAGCGGTGGTCTATCAGATTTATCCGAGAAGCTTCATGGACAGCAACGGGGATGGAATCGGAGATATCAACGGCATTACCTCACGGCTGGATTATCTGAAGGAACTCGGCGTGGATGTCCTGTGGCTGTCTCCGGTCTACCAGTCGCCCAATGATGACAATGGCTATGATATCAGCGATTACCAGGCAATCATGGAAGAATTCGGCACAATGGAAGATTTTGACCGTATGCTGGAAGGCATTCACGCGAGGGGCATGAAGCTGGTGATGGACCTGGTGGTAAACCATACCTCCGACGAGCACCCGTGGTTTGTGGAGAGCCACAAATCAAAGGACAATCCGTACCGTGATTATTATATCTGGAGAGAGGGAAAAGACGGAAAAGAGCCGAACAACTGGGGAAGTTGTTTCTCCGGCTCCGCGTGGGAGTATGATAAGACGACAGATATGTATTACCTTCATCTGTTTTCCAAAAAACAGCCGGATCTGAACTGGGACAATCCAAAAGTCCGTGACGAAGTTTTCCAGATGATGAACTGGTGGTGTGAGAAAGGAATCGACGGATTCCGTATGGATGTGATCAGCCTGATTTCCAAGAAACCGGGGCTTCCGGACGGTTATCAGGCACCGGGAGCTCTGTATGGGGATTCTGGATGTGCCAATGGTCCTCATGTCCATGAATATCTGCAGGAAATGAACCAGAAAGTGCTGTCCCACTATGATCTGATGACAGTGGGAGAATGCGCCGGTGTGACCATTGAAGAGGCGAAAAAATACGCCAATGCCGACGGAAGAGAGCTGAGCATGGTCTTCCAGTTTGAACATGTGGAAGCCAATGGACCGATGGGCAAATGGACAGATGAGAGAGTCCAGCTGAAAGATTTCAAGACAACCATGAGCAAATGGCAGACGGAACTGGAAGGAAAAGCATGGAACAGCCTGTTTCTTGGCAACCATGACCAGGCAAGAAGTGTCTCCCGTTTTGGAAACGATGCGCCGGAATACCGCGCAGTGAGCGCGAAGATGCTGGTGACCTGTCTCCATATGATGCAGGGAACGCCGTACGTGTACCAGGGAGAAGAGCTTGGAATGACCAACTGTCCGTTTCCGACACTGGAGGATCTGCGGGACATCGAAAGCATCAATGCGTTCCACGAACTGACAGAGGCAGGAAAAGTGAATCCGGAAGATATGATGCGCTATATCCGTCTCCGCGGAAGGGACAACGCGAGAACACCGATGCAGTGGGATGACAGTGCAAATGCGGGATTTACAACGGGAACTCCATGGATCATGGTGAACCCCAACTATACCGAGATCAACGCGAAGACCGAGATGGAGGATCCGGATTCTGTATTCCGTTATTATCAGAAGATCATTGGCCTGAGAAAGAAAGAGAAGGTTATGGTGTACGGAACGTATCAGCTTCTGGACCCGGACAACGAAAAACTGTATGTTTATACAAGAACTCTGGACAATGAAAAACTGCTGGTGATCTGCAATTTCACAGAAGAGGAAGAAACTTACAGTGTACCGGAAGAGTTTTCCAAGGGAGAAGTGCTGATCAGCAGTTATCATCGGGAGAAAGCAGAAAAAGAAATCATGCTGAAGCCGTATGAGGCTTTGGTTCTGAAAATTTCATAATCGCGAAGCGCTGCAAACAGCTATAAAGTAAAATTGGGAGGATTACAGGAGATGAAAAAATATCTGAAAATAGACGCATATCCGCAGGCATGCCCGGAAAATATGATTCAGGGAGAACATTACCGGATCACAGTACTGACTAAAAGCCTGGTACGCCTGGAGTACAGCCCGGATGGAATATTTACCGATGCACCGACGCAGACGGTGCTGAACCGGAATTTCCCACAGGTTTCTTTTGAGGTAAGGGAAACACCGGAAGAACTGGAAATCCGCACAGAATATTTCCAGTTGAATTACGACAAAAAAGAATTCACCAGTCACGGTCTTTCCTGCTATGCCCTGGGCATGCCGGGAGGAAACCGAAATGCCTGGCGTTACGGTGCGAAAAATGAGAATCTGAAGGGAACAGCAAGAACCCTGGATAATGTCAACGGAGCCTGTGAGCTGGAGGATGGTATTTTGTCCTTATGGTGCGGCTGCGTGGCGCTGGATGATTCCCGTACGTTGACCCTCCGTGAGGACGGATGGGTGGAGCCCAGAAAGAAAGGAATTCAGGATCTGTACCTGTTTGCCTACGGACACCGCTATCTGGAAGCGCTGAAAGATTTCTATCATCTCTGCGGAGAGACACCAATGCTGCCGAGATTCGCCCTGGGCAACTGGTGGAGCAGATATTACAAATATACGGAAGAGTCCTACATGGAACTGATGGAGCGGTTTGATCAGGAACAGATCCCGTTCTCCGTTGCGGTTATTGATATGGACTGGCATCTGGTGGATATCGATCCGAAGTACGGTACAGGATGGACAGGCTATACCTGGAACCGGGAATTCTTCCCGGATCCGGAACGGTTCCTGAAAAAGCTCCATGACAGAGGAATGAAGACGACTCTCAACCTCCATCCGGCGGACGGCATCCGCGGCTTTGAAGACTGCTACCCGCAGATGGCTGAGGCGATGGGTCTGGATCCGGAGAAAGAAGAGCCAGTCAATTTTGATATTGCCAATCCGGATTTCCTGGAGGCATATCTGGAAAAGACCCTTCATCCGCTGGAAGAGGAAGGCGTGGATTTCTGGTGGGTTGACTGGCAGCAGGGAACCAACAGCAAAATGGAAGGGCTGGACCCTCTTTGGATGCTGAACCATTACCATTTCCTGGACAGCGCAAGAAACGGAAAACGTCCGATGACCTTTTCCCGTTATGCCGGACCAGGCTCTCACCGATATCCGGTAGGATTCTCCGGTGACACGCTGATTACCTGGGAATCTCTGGATTTCCAGCCCTATTTTACCAGCACGGCATCCAACATCGGTTATGGATGGTGGAGTCATGATATCGGCGGTCATATGTTGGGATACAAGAACGATGAGATGGAAGCGCGCTGGTATCAGTTTGGCGTCTTTTCTCCGATCAACCGTCTGCACAGCAGCAGCAGTGAATTCAACGGAAAAGAGCCGTGGAGATTCAAAAAAGAAGTTCATGACACCATGTGCGAGTTTCTTCGCCTGCGCCATCGGCTGCTGCCTTACCTGTATACCATGAACCACCGGGCATGGGCAGAAGGAGAGCCGATCTGCCAGCCGATGTACTACGCATATCCGGAAAACTGGGATGCCTACGGACGGAAAAATGAATATTTCTTCGGAAGCGAGCTGATCGCAGCGCCGGTGACCACAGCGAGGATCGAGAATCTGAATGTGGCAAAGACAAAAGTATGGCTTCCCGAGGGATTGTGGTTTGATTTCTTCACGGACACCGTATACCAGGGCGGAAGAAACCAGAATATGTACCGCTCTATTGACCAGATTCCGGTACTGGCAAAAGCAGGAGCCATTCTCCCGATGACGGATGAGATCCGTGCCATCGACACAGAGAAAAATCCGGAAGAACTGACCGTTCGCGTCTACCCGGGCGCAGACAACAGCTTTACACTGTACGAGGACGACAACATAACCGAAGGCTACCGTCAGGGAATCTGCGCAGTCACAGAAATGAACCTGAACTGGCAGGAAAAAACCTTCACCATCAAACCGTCCGCCGGAGACCTGACCCTTCTGCCGAAACAGAGAACCTGGAAGATCGAACTGCACAAAGTGACAGCAGAAGAGGCAGTTGTCCTGGTTAACCAGACAGAACAGAAAGACTGCTGCACTCACAACGGAACCACCTTGACCATAACCCTGGCTGACATCCGTCCGGAAGACACTATAGAAATCCGTCTGCCCCAGAACACCCAGGTGGCAGCCAACCCGGTACAACAGCAGATCTTTGACTTCCTGAACCAGGCGGAGATCGACTTCATCGCCAAAGAAAAAATCTACCAGGCAGCCAGACACGCCCAGGAAACCCCGGAACTCCTGCTCAGCGAACTCCAGAGCATGGAAATCACTCCAGACCTCAGCGGAGCCATCCAGGAAATTATCTGCGCGTACTTAAAACGGTGAAACACAAAAAACCAAGCTATTAAAACACATAAACACAAAAAACTATAACCCCAAATACTGAAACGTTAAAACAGAAAGCACCAAAATACTAAAATACTAAAATACTACAATACTAAAGAAACACTCCCGCCATCACCCCTACCACACCCCGTCCCCGTCCGCCGCTTCGTGCTCTCCCGTCCGTTGCCAAAAAAACTTGAAATGTGAAAGGGGTTATGGTAGGATGAAATTAATAAGGCATGCCGCCCGAAGAGCATGGCCAGAGCCGGCAGAGAACTGCGGCTGCGGCTGTGCTCTTATTTTTTTCAGGAGGACAAAATTATGGCAAAATATGTAATGGCATTGGACGCGGGAACCACCAGCAACCGGTGCATCCTGTTCGATGAAAAGGGGACCATCGTCAGCATGGCACAGAAAGAATTCACCCAGTATTTCCCGAAACCCGGCTGGGTAGAACACGACGCGAACGAAATATGGTCGACCATGCTTGGCGTGGCAGTGGAAGCCATCGAAAAGGCGGGAACCTGTGCATCGGATATTGCCGCGATCGGAATCACCAACCAGAGAGAAACAACCATTGTGTGGGACAAAACCACCGGAGAGCCGGTTTGTCCGGCGATCGTCTGGCAGTGTCGCAGGACGGCGGAATACTGCGATCAGCTGAAAGAAAAGGGAATGGTGGATTTTTTCAGGGAAAAGACAGGTCTTGTGATCGATGCCTACTTTTCCGGAACCAAGCTGAAATGGATCCTGGACAACGTGGAGGGAGCCAGAGAGAAGGCACAGGAGGGAAAGCTTCTGTTCGGAACCGTTGAGACATGGCTGATCTGGAAGATGACGAAAGGCCGTGTGCATGTGACGGACTACACCAACGCGTCCAGAACGATGCTGTTCAATATCAGGGAATTGGACTGGGACGAAGAAATCCTGCGGGAACTGGACATTCCAAGAGAACTGCTTCCGGAAGTGAAACCGTCCAGCTGCGTATACGGGGAAACGGATCCTGGATACTTTGGAGGTCCGATTCCCATTGCAGGCGCAGCAGGAGACCAGCACGCCGCCCTGTTCGGACAGACCTGCTTTACGCCGGGAGATGCGAAAAACACTTACGGTACCGGATGCTTTCTTCTGATGAATACCGGGGAAACACCGGTATTTTCCACCAACGGTCTGGTGACGACAATTGCCTGGGGCATTGACGGAAAGGTTAATTATGCGCTGGAGGGCTCGATCTTTGTAGGAGGAGCGGCGGTGCAGTGGCTGAGAGACGAACTGAAGCTGATCGAATCCGCCGCGGATTCCCAATATATGGCGCAGAAGGTCAGCGATACCAACGGCTGTTATGTGGTTCCGGCATTTACCGGGCTGGGCGCGCCCTACTGGGATCAGTATGCGAGAGGAGCGATCCTTGGACTGACCCGAGGAGTGAATAAGTATCATATCATCCGCGCGACGCTGGAATCCATCGCCTACCAGGTCAATGATGTCATTCGTGCGATGGAGGCGGACTCAGGGATGGAACTGAAGAATCTGAAGGCAGACGGCGGCGCCTGCGCCAATGATTTCCTGATGCAGACCCAGGCGGACATCGTCGGAGCTACGGTCACAAGACCGCTCTGTGTGGAGAGTACCGCGATGGGAGCCGCTTATTTGGCGGGACTGGCGGTGGGCTACTGGCCGGATCAGGAGACTTTGAAGAAAAACTGGGTGATCGGAAAGGTTTTTGAACCGGAACTCACTGAGGAGAAAAGAGAAGAAAAGATTGCAGGCTGGAAGAAAGCAGTGACTTATGCCTGCGGCTGGGCGAAACCGTAAAGACAGATGGAACATGTATTGTGAGGGATTTTATATGTATGATGTGATCATTATCGGAGCCGGAGTCTGCGGCTGTGCTGTCGCGCGGGAACTTTCCCGGTTTCAGGGAAAAATCTGTGTGCTGGAACGGCAGGAGGATGTGTGCTGCGGAACGTCGAAGGCAAACAGCGGAATCGTGCATGCGGGCTTTGACGCAGTGCCCGGTTCCATGAAAGCAAAAATGAATCTGGAAGGAAATCTTCGGATGAAAGAACTGACCGAGGAGCTGGATGTTTTATTTGAACAGAACGGTTCCCTGGTGGTTTGCACGGAGGAAGAACAGAGACAGGGACTGGAGGAACTGTTGGAACGGGGCAGGGAGAACGGGGTCCAGGGACTCAGGATCCTGGAGCGGGAAGAACTGCGGAAGATGGAACCGAATCTGTCTGAACGTGTGGCTGCAGCGCTGTACGCGCCCACCGGCGGAATCGTCTGCCCCTTCGGTCTTACCATCGCTCTGGCTGAAAATGCATGCCGGAACGGTGTGGAGTTTCGTTTTAATACGGAAGTACAGAAAATAGAAAAAACAGGTAAGGGTTATCGGCTGGAAACTTCAAAAGGTGTATTCGAAACACGTACGGTGGTCAATGCCGCCGGGGTTTACGCGGACCTTTTCCATAATATGGCAAGCGGTACAAAGATACATATCACACCGAGAAAAGGAGAATATCAGCTTCTGGACCGGACGGCAGGCAAGCATGTCCACTGTACGGTATTTGCGCTTCCGGGCAAATACGGAAAAGGCGTACTGGTTTCGCCGACGGTTCATGGAAATCTTCTGCTGGGTCCGACTGCAGTGGATATCGAGGACAGGGAAGGAACTGACACGACAAGGGAAGGTCTGGAAACCGTGGCGGCGAAGTCTGCCGAAACAGTGAAAGACCTTCCCTACCGCCAGGTGATCACTTCGTTCGCAGGACTCCGGGCCCACGAAGACGGAGACGATTTCCTTCTGGGAGAGCCGGAGGACGCGGAGGGCTTCTTTGACTGTGCGGGGATCGAGTCGCCGGGACTGACCAGCGCGCCGGCCATCGGCATCTATCTGGCAGAGCGGATTGCTTCCCGGCTGGGATTGGATAAGAATCTGGAATTTGAGCCAAGGAGAAAAGGGATTCTCAATCCGTCCGACCTGGATCTGGAACAGCGAAAGGAACTGATCCGAAAGGAGCCGGCCTACGGGCGGATCCTCTGCCGCTGTGAGGGGATTTCCGAAGGGGAAATTCTTGATGCCATCCGCCGTCCGCTGGGCGCGCGGTCACTGGACGGCATCAAGCGGAGGACACGCGCCGGAATGGGAAGGTGCCAGGCGGGCTTCTGCTCTCCGAAAGTCATGGAACTGCTGGTAAGGGAATGCGGAACAGATTGGACAGAACTGACGAAATCCGGGGGCGATTCCTGGCTGATCTCAGGAAGAAACAAGGAGGGGATCCAAAGATGAAACAACATGCAATTGTGATCATCGGCGGCGGCCCTGCCGGTCTGGCAGCGGCAATCTCCGCCGCCGAACAGGGAGAAAAAGATATCCTGATCCTGGAACGGGACAGGGAACTGGGCGGAATTCTGAACCAGTGTATTCATAATGGTTTTGGTCTTCACACATTTCAGGAAGAACTGACCGGTCCGGAATATGCGGCAAGATATATAGAAAAAGTGGAGCGCATGGGGATTCCTTATCTTACGGACACGATGGTATTGGATCTGTCACCGGAAAAGGTGGTGACAGCGGTCAGCCCGACGGAAGGCATTTTTCAGATTCAGGCGCAGGCTGTAATCCTGGCAATGGGCTGCCGGGAGCGTCCAAGGGGAGCGCTGAATCTGCCGGGATACCGCCCGGCAGGAATCTATACGGCAGGAACCGCCCAGCGGCTGGTCAATGTGGAGGGCAGGATGCCCGGACGTGAGGTGGTGATCCTTGGTTCCGGGGATATCGGTCTGATCATGGCGCGGAGAATGACGCTGGAAGGGGCGAAGGTGAAAGTGGTTGCGGAGTTGATGCCCTATTCCGGCGGCTTGAAGAGAAACATCGTTCAGTGTCTGGAAGATTTCGGCATCCCGCTGAAGCTGAGCCATACCGTCGTTGCCATCCATGGGAAGGAACGCCTTACAGGGGTGACTCTGGCGCAGGTGGATCATGACGGACGCCCTGTTCCGGGGACGGAGGAAGAATATTCCTGCGATACACTGCTGTTATCCGTAGGGCTGATCCCGGAAAATGAACTGTCAAAAAATGCCGGGGTGTCATTGAACCCTGCTACCTCCGGCCCGGTGGTCGACGAATCCTTTCAGACCAGCGTCGGCGGGATCTTTGCCTGCGGAAATGTGCTTCATGTCCATGATCTGGTGGATTTCGTATCGGAAGAAGCAGCCAATGCCGGCCGCCGTGCAGCGGAATATGTCCGGGAAACTTCCGGAGAGAGCAGTGAAAAGTGGATGAAATGCGGGGAAAGCAGAAAAGATTTGCCGGAATCGCAGGCTGCTTGCGAAGAATGGACAGCAAAAAAGCCGGAAAATGAAGTTTCTGGTATTTTGGATATCCTTCCCGGAGACGGGGTCCGGTATACGGTGCCGTCTGTGCTGCATCTGGCGCAGATGGGAGAAACGCTGAAAATCCGTTTTCGTGTCAGAAAGGAATATAAAAACTGCTGTGTCACAGTCCATGCGGGAGACCGGCAGCTGTTCCGGAGAAGAAAGCAGATTTTTGTGCCGGGAGAGATGGAAGAGGCTGTGATCAGAAGAGAGGATCTGAACGATGCGCTGCCGGCAGATACCATAACGATACGGATCGAGGAGGTGTAGGAAATGGAAAAGAAAATACTCACCTGCATCGGCTGTCCGATGGGATGTCAGCTGACGGTGGAACTGGACGGAGAACAGATTGCTTCCATTTCCGGCTACACCTGTAAGCGGGGAAAGATCTACGGGGAAAAAGAAGTGACTCATCCGACCAGGATCGTGACCACTACGGTCCGTGTCGTTCATGGCACTGCGCAGATGGTTCCTGTAAAGACGAAGGAAGATGTTCCAAAAGATAAGATTTTTGACTGTATTCGGGAACTGAAAGAGGTGGAGATTGAGGCGCCTGTGCGTGCAGGAGAACCGGTACTGAAAAATGTGGCGGGGACAGGCGTGGATGTGATTGCTGTAAAAAGTGTCGAGATACAGCAGACGGAACATGGAATCCATTCCTCCCGCAATTTGTGAGAATCCTGCTTGAGGAAGTCCATTTTCGTGGAGCCGCTGCAGACCAGAGAAATCATCCTCTGGTTTGTAACGGCTCCTTTTTTGTTTATCCAAGTGTTTTACTTTTCCTTGTGGCTGGTCAGAATATCAGGATATTGTGTTCTGACATTCCGGTAGAGAATTTCTTCCCCGCTGCTGTCAGGAATACTCATTTCCGCAAAGATCCTGTCGGTGGCTCTGTCGATTTCTTCGCGGGTACCCGCATGGAGAAAGCATCTTGCCACATAGGGGCGGGCGAACTCCTGGACCTGTTCTCCCTGGCGGTAAAAAATCCAGCTTTGGCTGATTTCCGGGGAGCGGAAACATTTTTCGGCTGATTCCAGACTGGCGATTTCCCTCTCGCGTCCGTGGAAATAGAGAACGGCGCTGCTCTTGTCGAAAAATGGATTGTGCTCCTGCAGCATAAGCGGGATGCGTTCCGGCGCGTAGACAGAATTGAGGAGCAGCTCTTCGATGGAGAGACCGCTGCAGAATTCAATCAGCTCATGCTCATAGCCCAGAAAACGCGCGGCGATTTCGCAGACCTCAATGCCCCTGTCCGGATGCCAGAAAAACTGCATGGAAAGTTCTCCGTCCTGCTGTCCGGTAAAACGGATCACCTTTTCCAGGATACGTTTTGCATCCTGGTATACATGATCCATCAGGCAGGAAGGATACACGTTGCGGCTGCAGACCGGAATGGAGTGCGTTTCACCTGGGCTTTTCTCCCGGTCGGCGATTCCCAGGACGAAAACCTGTCCGTTGTTTACCCATGCCATCAGATTAAATTCATATCCCGTGTTGTACTCTTCAAGCAGTATTTTCTCTGTTTCCGAGCCGGCACAGATTTCGTGGAATCTGCTGCGGATCTCCTCCAGGCTGTTCAGTACGAGGACGCCGCGGGAACCGTATCGGTCCAGAGGCTTGGTTACCACCGGGAAACGGAGATCGCCAAGAAGGTCCGGGGAGCAGTCTGCTCCGGTCTCCACGTACCGCGGCGTCGGAATATCCAGGGAAGCAAACATTTTTTTCATCACAGATTTGTCCCGGTAGAATTTCAGCTGCTCCGGAATCAGATAGCAGGGCAGACCGGCCTTTGCCGCGATTTTGACCATACATTCCAAGAGCAGATCGGAAAATGCAGTGAGGATGCCGTCCACCCGTTCCTTCCTGCAGATTTCCGCAATTTTTTCCGTGGATCTGACATCCACATCGTAGACGATATCCGCCTCTTTTTTTGCCGGACCGTCCGGATTGCCGTCGCAGACAATCGTACAGATTCCTCTTGCTTTGGAGAGTTTTACCAGTTGTATAAATTCCTCGGAGCTGCCGAGGATGAAAATGCGATGATTCATAAGTTCCTCCCACATAACCGCAGAACCGCGGCTGCAACCCTTTCCATGTCGGACGTTGTATAACGCTGATCGCAGGGAAGAGGCAGGATATTGGCGGCGTAACGGTATTCTGTACTGTCTTTTGGCATTTCGTTCACAACGTTCTTCCAGTTAACAGGTACATAAATTTTTTTCTCTGCCAGTTTTTTCCGGATTTCGAGCCCGTTCGGCGTGTAATACGGATAACACAGCGGAACAGACGGTTCCCGGAACGGAAGCGGGTTGGAAGCGTCAAGAAAGGAAGACAGCGTCCGGTAATTTTCTTTTCGTCTCTGAGCGCTTCCGGAGTAGTCGATTCCGCGCAGAAGGTTTTGTGTCAGGCGGGACATCCGGCGGATTTCCCGGGAATGAAAAGTCTCCGCATTTTTCAGCATGACGGAGTAATAAGCGTTTCCGCCCTTTTCATAACGCCCGAGAACATGTTCCATCCTTTCGGTGGAAAAATCCATCGGCAGATCGTCTTCCGTGAGCAGATCCGCAGCCAGGTATGCGCCGTCGGGAAGGCCGAAAAATTTTCTTGGCGAATAAATCGTGTCCACATGCTCCACTGGCCGCTGATAAAAGGCATGGGTCTGATCTACGATGATCCGTTGATATTTCTTCTGGAAGAAGCGGATTTGTTCATCGGTCAGCTGTCCATAGTAATTGACCAGATACAGCCATGCGCCCTCCGGCAGTTCGTCGATTTCCGGCATCAGCTCCTCATTGACAGAGTAGAAGGAAACTTTTGCGCTGCTGTTACGGCATGCGTCAATCACTGAGTCGCACAGGTAATAGGGCAAAAAGATTTCCTGGCAGCCGCGCCGGTCCAGCAGGTACTGAAGCGCAGTTCTGCCAAGATTCAGATGGAGCAGATCAGGATAATATTCTTCACCGGGCAGTTCTTCCATTTCAAAGTAACCGCCGATTTCTTTCTGGTTTATCATGTTAAACATCCTTATCTCTGATGGTATAGTTTGGCATTTTCCTCGTCTCTTCCAGAATATTGATCAGGTACTGTCCGACAATGCCCACGGAAAGCAGCAGCAAACCGGAGTAGGCGCTGATCAGAAGGACGATCGTCGTCCACCCTTCCACAGGGCTTCCGAAACACAGGAATTTTATCAGATAAAACAGCCCAAGGACAATGCTGACAAGAAAGCTGACGATTCCTATGTCGCGTACGACGATCAGCGGGAAAGCCGAATTGGAAATAATATCGTAATACAGGTCATGAGCCAGGCGGCGGTAGCTGTAGCCGCTTTTTCCGTATTTTCTGGCATCATGGCGCACCTCCACATTGATGATCCGGTTGGAGGTCTGCACCAGAAGATTGCCGATCTGGGGCAGATGAACGTCCATTCCAAGGATGGCGTCAACAATGAAACGGCGCATCAGGCGGAAGCTGGTGATTTCCAGGTTTGGATCCTTTTTCAGCATTTTGGAAGTCGCATAAACGGATATTTTCGTTCCAAGCTTCCGGATCAGATTGTGATGGCGGTTCTGGTATTTGGCGATGATGACATCGACCTCAGGATTTTCCTGGATTGCCTTCACAAGCTTTGGAATCTCCTCAGGGGGATGCTGAAGGTCGTCGTCCATGGTTATGATGAAATCCCCTTTTGCAAAAGAAAAACCGCAGAGCAAAGCGGGATGCTGTCCGAAATTTTTCGCCATCTGTACAATCCGTACCCTGGGATCTGCATTGCGGAGTTCTTTCATGATTTTATAGGAGTTATCTCTGGAACTGTCATCCACCAGAATCAGTTCAAACTCTTCGTGAATCGTAGTTTCAAATACTGTCCGGATGCGCTGGTACAGTTCCGCGAGCGTGTGTTCAGAGTTGAAAACAGGTACTACAACGGAATATAGACTCATAGCACTCATAAAATCCTTTCCATTTCTATTTTTTTCGCTATTACTATAGCATCTTTTTCAGCGGTTATCAAGCTTGCGGTATTCCTTTGGCGTCACGCCGAATTTCTTTTTAAAGACCCGGTTAAAATATGAAATATTGTTAAAGCCTGACTCAAGAGCGATGGTGGTGATCGGAAGTTCCGTCTTCGCAAGCTGGCGGGATGCCATTTCCAGGCGGTACTGGTTCAGATACTCGATGCAGGTCATATTCATATGGCGTTTAAAGAAACGCATAAAATGGTATTCACTGAAGTGGCAGAGGTCTGCCAGTTCCCGTACGGTCACGGAACTCTGATAATGCTCCTGGATAAACTGCAGGACCATCTTCAGTTTGTCGGTAATATCGGTGTGGGACTGGTCGGTTTTCTGGTAGGGTACGTGGCTGTACAGCAGGAAGAACAGGTGAAGAAGCTGCGCTTTGATCTCCAGTTCGTAGCCGAACGGTTTTTCCAGGAATGCCTTCCGGACCGTCTCAAAGGATTCCAGCAGAAGCGGTACCACTGGGTCCGAGGCGGGAAGATGCACGGGGAACCGGATTGTTCCGCTGGCAAGAGGAACGAAAAAACGGGTCGTGCAGAAGTCCGGAATCGAACTTTCCAGCATATCCAGGCGAAAGACGAAGCTGTCCGTGATAAATTCCGGCTGAGACTGTTCCACGGTGCCATGGAGCATTTCCGGAGGAAGGAGCAGAAAATCTCCCTCAGTAATATGGTAAGACTGCAGATCAATCTGATAGGTGCAGGAGCCCTTCCGTACATAAGTGATCTCAAATTCTTCATGCCAGTGTACCGGCAGGCTGCCGGTGCCGAGAGGAAATACACAGGGATAATACTCCAGAGGGAACATGGCGGAGCCATGCTGCACCGGTTCCAAAAGATCAGGGTTCTGGTTCATAATAACTCTCCTTCGGCAGCAGGATTGTGTTATAAAAAGCTGGAAATATGCAAGAAAATCCTGTCTGCTGCCGCTATAATAATACCATAGGACATCATGCAGTGTCAAAAAATGAGAGCGGAAAGGAGAAGAAAGCATGATTCGTAAGTATCGTTTCGGAAACCCGTTGAATACAGAGGCCGTAGTGGAAGAGCATCCCATTGAGCAGGGGAAACTCCCACGGGTGGAAGTGAAAGAAGGAGAAAAAATTTCCTTCATGATGACAAAGGACGCGCCCGTGTATGGCCTGGGTGAACAGGTACGCGGTATCAATAAGAGGGGATGGATTTATATCAGCAACTGTACCGACGACCCCAACCACCGGGAAGACACCCGTTCCCTGTATGCGGCCCACAATTTTCTTCTGTTTGCGGAGAAAGAACCGTTTGGAATTTTCCTGGATCATCCGGGCAAAGTAACCTTCGATATAGGCTACACGCAGCAGGATACCGCGGTGATCACCATGGAAAGCTGGGATATGGACGTATATTTTATCGATGGAAAAGATCTCAAAGACATCGTACATCAGTTCCGGCATATGATCGGCCGCAGCTATATTCCTCCAAAGTGGGCGTTTGGATTCGGACAGAGCCGCTGGGGTTACAAAAGCGAGGATGACGTGCGTGAGGTGGAACGCAGATACCGTGAACTGGGAATTCCTTTGGACAGCATTTATCTGGATATCGACTATATGGAACGGTTCAAGGACTTTACGGTGAACGAAGAAACCTTCCCGGATTTCCCGGAATTTGTAAAGGAAATGCAGGAGAAGCATATCCATCTGGTGCCGATCATTGACGCAGGCGTCAAGATCGAAGAAGGCTACCAGGTTTACGAAGAAGGCATGGAGAAAGGATATTTCTGTAAGGATGAGGATGGAAAGGAGTTCGTCGCAGCCGTATGGCCGGGACGGGTGCATTTCCCGGATATGCTGAATCCGGAGGCGCGCCGCTGGTTCGGACTGAAGTACAAATTCCTGCTGGATCAGGGAATCGATGGATTCTGGAATGATATGAACGAGCCGTCCATCTTCTATTCCGAAAAGCGTCTGGAGAAAGTTTTTGATGAGTTGGAAAGCTTCCGCGGAAAGAACCAGGATCTGATGACACATTTCCGATTTAAGGGTCTGGTCATGGAGTTGGCGAACAATCCCGAGGATTACCGAAGCTTTTATCATAACTTTAACGGGGAAGGCACTCCGGTTCGTCATGACAAGGTACATAATCTGTACGGCTACAATATGACCCGCGCGGCAGGAGATGCATTTGAGGAACTGGAGCCGGACAAGAGGATCCTGATGTTCTCTCGTTCTTCCTATATCGGAATGCATCGTTACGGCGGAATCTGGCAGGGAGACAATCTGTCCTGGTGGTCCCATCTGCTGCTGAACATCAAAATGATGCCTTCCTTGAATATGTGCGGCTTCCTGTATACCGGAGCGGATCTGTGCGGTTTCGGCGCAGACACAACAGAAGACCTGGCACTACGCTGGATGCAGTTCGGTGTGTTCACGCCGCTGATGAGAAATCATGCTGCCCTTGGAACACGTGAGCAGGAGCTGTATCAGTTCTCCAACAGCGAGGCATGCGGAAGAATGGTGAAGATTCGTTACAGCCTGCTGCCGTATCTGTACAGCGAGTATATGAAGGCGGCGCTGAGGGATGAGATGATGTTCCGCCCGCTGGCTTTCGATTATCCGGACGATCCGTATGCGGATCAGATTGAGGATCAGCTGATGATCGGCGACAGTATGATGATCGCTCCGGTATATGAACAGAACAAGACAGGACGTTATGTCTATCTGCCGGAGGATATGATGCTTGTATCCATGAGAAGTCCGGAGGATTACACGGTTCAGGTGGTGGAACAGGGACATCATTATGTGCCGGTGGCAATGGACGAACTGATCTTCTTTATTAAGAAAGATCATGTGATCCCGATGGCAGAAAGTGCAAAGAGTGTGTCGGATATGGACTTCGAACATCTGAACCTGCTGGGTTATGTGACCGACAAGGCGGTTTACGAGCTGTATGACGATGACGGAAACAACAAGGATTATGAGAATCCGGAGCATTATGAGAAGATCACAGTCAGCGCGAAGGGAACCATCCGCCAGAGTGGAAAGATGAAAAAGGTATTTGAGAAATTCAACGGCATTCATTGACAGGTGAATGAAAACATGGAGCATGTGCCCGTCCGGGCAATCGCAGAGCGATTCCGGATATGCGCATGCTCCCTTTTGTTTTTATGAAACTGAAATTGTCCGAAACTGTACTTTTTTGCAGCCTGCAGGGGAAAATAAGTAGATGGAAAGAAACAGTTATGGTATACTTAAATTAACTTACTTGTTTTCTGGAGCGCATTTGAAGATTGCAGGAATGAACCTTCAAACACACTCAAATGAGAGGGGGAATGAAAACATGAAGAAAAAAGTAAAACAGAACTATGAACAGATGGCGCGTCAGACAGGACTCCCCGCAAGACAGTAAGAGGAGGAATGGAATTTTGAAAGAGAACAGGTACGATGATGAAGAATTTTTTAATAAATACAGCCAGATGAGCCGGTCAGTGAAAGGACTTTCTGGCGCGGGCGAATGGCGGGAACTGGAAAAGCTGCTGCCGGATTTCCACGGAAAGCGGGTGCTGGATCTGGGCTGCGGGTATGGATGGCACTGCATCTACGCGGCGGAGCACGGGGCGCAGAGAGTGGAAGGAACGGATATTTCAGAAAGGATGCTGGCGGTTGCCAAAGAGAAATGTCAGATGGAGCAGGTACATTTTGTCCGGTGTGCGATGGAGGATCTGGAATACGCGCCGGAAAGCTTTGACGTGGTGATCAGTTCGCTGGCATTTCATTATGTGAAGGATTTCGGAGCTCTTGTGGAGAAGATCAGCCGGTGGCTCACCTCGGGCGGAAAGTTTGTATTTTCCGCGGAACATCCGGTGTTTACTGCTGAGGGAAGCCAGGACTGGATGTACGACAAAGACGGAAAGATCCTCTGCTTCCCGGTGGATCACTACTATTATGAGGGGAAAAGGGACGCCGTTTTCCTTGGGGAACATGTGGTAAAGTATCACAGAACGGTGACGACTTATGTACAGACACTTTTGAAGCAGGGATTCGTGCTGGACGCGCTGGTAGAGCCGCAGCCGCCGGAGGATATGATGGATCTGCCCGGCATGGCGGATGAGATGCGCCGTCCGATGATGCTGCTTCTGGCGGCAACAAAAAAATCCTGACGAAAACGGTTCCAAAAACTCGAAATCCGCGGAATGTTTTTTGAAAAAGCCAAATCCGGCGGATGCATCCGGAATCCCATGTGCTATACTGGAAGAAATGAAAAAAGGAGGATTCCGCCAATGGCAGGCAGAGGACGCAGAAAGCAGAATCTCACACTGGATGAACAACTGATCAGAACAGAAGAGGAAATCGACGAACTGGAACTGCGTATGGAAGAACTGAAGAAAAAGAAAGAAGAGATCGAGGAACAGATTGCCGGGCAGAAAAAGGAAGCGCTGTATCAGGCGGCGATACATTCCGGCAAATCGATGGAAGAAATACTTGCTTTACTAGAGCGTGTTTGAAAATTCATTCCTGCAATCTGCACGCCCCACTTTGCGGGAAATTCGCCCCAAAATCAGTCAGCGTAGCCCGCTACGCCTCCTGATTTCGGAACAAATTTCCCGCAAACTGTGACGCACATCTTGCAGAAAGCAATTTTCGAACACGCTCTTGCAGCAGAGGAAGGAATATAAGAACAAAACAGCCCCCACAGAAAACGAACATGCATTTTCTGTGGGGCTGTTTTGTCCGGGATTCTGAGCCGCACGGAAATATGTGACAACACATATTTAAAAAGTATGGGAGGAGATCAGAAAATCTTTTTCAGCTCCTGCCTGGAAATCTGGTAAGTCTTCAGAAACTGTTCCAGATCCTCTTCGGATGCGATCATGGCTACCTCCTGAAATTTACCGGTTTTTCGGTCTACGAAACCGGCGACTTGTTCGCCGGTACAGATACTGCAGCGGATCGCAGGTTCCAGAAGGGAACGGTCAAAAGAAGAGGAAGCTCCCGCATCGGCACTGTGTTCACGGCGATGAAGGACTGCCCGGCGGATCAGAGCGCCGATTCCGATTCCAATCAGGGATGCTGCAGCCGGAAGCAGAAAGAGCAGAAATCCCGAAAGTGTATTGGAAATCAGAAAATTCAGAAGCATTTCCGCGGCTCCGAAGCAAAGCGGAAACACCCACCGCCAGCGGAATCCCACCGCGGAAACCGCCAGTGAGGCAAACAGAGCTGCCGCTGGCAACAGGAGGAAAAAGGCAAGGATTCCATACCCCATAACATCCGTCGGATCCAGCCCTGTGTAATACAGCAGAAGCAGGTAAACCCAGACAATCCCACTGATTCCAACAGAGATCTGGACAACCAGTTTTTTCCTGTTTGTATTCATAACAGTCCCCCTTCCAATTCATCGTTCCCGCATCGCAGCCGTTCCGCCAACGGAACGGTTGCTCTGTATCATCAGCGGGAAAAACAGATTTCTTTTCTTCTGCCATTATCATACCATGAAGAGGCAAATGTCATCAATCCAAACTTCTGGATTATACTAGGTTTTATACTGTCATTACAAGAAACTGATACGGTTCCAGGTGCAGTGTCCTGCCGTCTGCGGCAAGTCCGTCACAGTTGTTGAGAAGGATCGTTCCCGGTTCTTTTTCCAGCGTGACATCCAGAGGCTCATTCTGGTAATTTCCCATCACCAGCAGTGTATGTTTCTCATCTTTCCGATAATACGCCATCAGATGTTTCTGCTCTCTGTGGTACGGGACCAGTCTGCCGTATACCAGAGTGTCCTTGTAATCCGGATGCTTGCGCAGGGCAATCAGTTTTTTGTAGAAGGAGAGAACCGAATCCTCATCCTTTTCCTGAGTGGCGACATTGATCCGGCGGTAGTTGGGATTGACGTTCAGCCACGGAGTGCCGGTGGTGAATCCCGCCTGCGGGGAATCGTCCCACTGCACCGGGGTTCTGGCGTTGTCGCGGCTGTAGGCGGAGACGGCTTTCAGCGCTTCCTCCGGAGAGAGACCTGCGTCCAACGCCACCTGGTACTGGTCCAGTGTGGAGATATCGTCTACCTCGCTGATGGAGGAAAAGACGGTATTTTCCATGCCGATTTCCTGTCCCTGGTAAATAAACGGAAGTCCTTTCAGAAGGAAATTCAGTCCTCCAAGCATCTTTTTCGCCCGCGGGCTGTGCTCGCCCTCCGGAAGATAGCGGGAAACACCCCTTGGCTCATCATGATTCTCAATGATATTGGAAAGAAAGCCGATGCCCTCTGTGCGTTCCTGGGCTTCAAAACAACAGTTTTTATAGTCTTCCCCGGTAATTTTCTTTATATCGTACCAGCCATTGGGGCTCTCGCCGAAGATGGTTTCATTGAAATCGAACATACTGGAAAAATGCCCGTCCGGGCCGATGAAATCCCGCAGTTCGTCGTCCTTCATGTTGAAGACCTCGCCGACGGTAAACGCATCATATTTCGCGAAAGTTTCCCGTTTCATTTCCTCCAGAAATTCACCGATGCCTCTGGCATGTTTCAGCATTTCGCCTACGGAGCACAGGCCGTCGTCCCGATCCGTTGTATAGTCGCAGAACGGCAGAGGCTTTTTGATATTGATGATCGCGTCGATGCGGAAACCGCCCAGACCTTTGTCCAGCCACCAGTTGATGTTTTTGTAAATTTCCTGACGTACCTGTGGGTTTTCCCAGTTCAGATCCGGTTGCTTTTTATGAAAGATATGAAGATACTGTTTGTCCGTGCCCGGGAGCGGTTCCCATACGGAGCCGCCGAAGCAGGAGCGCCAGTTGCAGGGCCGTCCGTCTTTTTGGTCGGCAAGGTAAAAAAACTTTCCGTAAGGACCGTCCGGATCCTTTTTTGCCGCTTCAAACCAGGGATGCTCGTCGGAGCAGTGGTTGACCACCAGATCCATCAGCAGATACATGCCGCGCTTTTTTGTCTCGGTGATCAGTTCGTCCATATCTTCCATGGTGCCGAACCGTGGATCGATGGCGTAATAATCGGAAATGTCGTAGCCCTGATCTGCCAGGGGAGATTTATAGATCGGGGAAAGCCAGAGCACATCCACGCCCAGTTCTTTCAGATAATCCAGTTTCTGAATAATTCCCTGAAGATCTCCGATTCCGTCCCCGTTGGAATCATAAAAACTTTTCGGGTAAATCTGGTAGAAAATTTTGTCATGCCACCATTTGCGTTCCATTTTTGTTTCCTCCATGTTAAATAAAATTTAATCTTTGCAGCCGTTTAGAGGGTGTTTGAAAATTGCTTTCTGCGAGATGTGCGTCGCAGTTTGTGCGAGATCCGCAGACCGCTGAATAATTACCTTGTGATCACAGTATACTGCTTTTAGCGGAGGGAAAACAGAACGAAACTGCGGAAAACAGATACAATTCTGCGCTGAACCGTTTGGCGTTTCGTGTGCGTGGAAACAGAAGATGGCGCCGGCTATCCGTTCCGTTATCGGAAAGGTCGGGAATTGCATGAAAATTTATATACATTTTATAACTTATTAGAAATTTTATGATATAATAGGAAAAACTCCCGTGTCAAAAAGAAAGAGAACAGGAAGCTTTGGAAAGGAGATTGCATGAAGCAGACATTTTATTATGGCGGAACGATTCTGACCATGGATGAGAAAAGATGTGTGGAGGCGGTTCTGACGTCCGAGGGCAGGATCCTGGCGGTAGGGACGTACGAAGAAGTGGAAGCGGCTGCCGGGAAGAAGGCGGAAACGGAAAAGATTTCTCTGGAGGGAAGGACGATGATGCCGGCGTTCATCGATGCCCACAGTCATTTCAGCGCCTACGCCAACGCCATGCTGCAGGCGGATCTGGAGAAGGCGGAGAGCTTCGAGGATATCCGTAACATTCTCCGTGCATATAAAGAAGAACACAAGATTCCCGATGGCAAGTGGATCCAGGGCAAGGGATACGATCATAATCGTCTGAAAGAAAAAAGACATCCGGACAAGGGGCTTCTTGATGCAGCGCTGCCTTCCAATCCGGTTATGATCTCACACCAGTCGGGCCATGTGGGCGTTTTCAATACCCGGGGGTTGGAAGCACTGGGAGTGACAGAGACGACACAGGCGCCGGAAGGCGGAATGATTGAAAAAAAGGATGGAAAACTGACCGGATATATGGAAGAAAATGCGTTCCTCCAATACATGAAGGAGATCCCTATGGCGTCTATGGAGGAGTTTCTTCATGCGTTTGAGGAAGGACAGAGACGTTATGCCGCCCATGGGATCACAACAGTGCAGGAGGGAATGATGATCGACGAGCTGCTTCCATTCTACCGGATGCTGACCGAACAGGACCGGCTGTACCTGGATGTGGTGCTTTACGCGGATATCCGCCGGGGCGAGGGACTGAGAAAGGCGCTGGAACCATATCGGAACGGCTATCGTGACCATGTCCGCCTGGGCGGTTACAAAATCTTTCTGGACGGATCACCGCAGAGCAGGACGGCATGGCTTCGGGCACCCTATGAGGGAGCAGAGGACGGATACTGCGGCTATGGCACCCTCAGTGATGAGGAGACAAAAGCGGCGATCCGTCAGGCATTCCGGGATCATATGCAGATCCTTGCGCATTGCAATGGGGATGCGGCTTGTGAACAGTATATCCGATGCTATGAGGAGGTAAAACAGGAATTTCCGGGACAGGAGATTCATCCCGTTCTGGTTCATGCCCAGCTGCTGGGACGGGATCAGCTGGAGCGGGTAAAGAAACTTGGCATGATCCCGTCCTTCTTTGTGGCGCACGTTTATCACTGGGGGGAAGTCCACAGGGAGAATTTCGGCGAGCTTCGCGCCTCTAGGATCAGTCCGTGCAAAAGCGCTCTGAATCAGGGCATCCTTTTCACGTTCCATCAGGACACTCCGGTGATCGCTCCGAATATGATGGAAACGGTTTGGTGCGCGGTGAACCGCAGAACATCCGGCGGCTATGTTCTCGGCGCAGAAGAAAGGATTCCTGTGGAGGAAGCTCTGAAGGCTGTGACGATCCATGCCGCCTGGCAGTATGGGGAAGATGGAGAAAAGGGAAGCATCACACCGGGGAAATCTGCGGATTTTGTGATCCTTGACCGTGATCCGTACAAAACAGATCCGGAAGCTTTGCGGGAAATCAGAATCCTTCAAACGATCAAGGCGGGTAAGACCATTTATCAAAGCTGAGAATCCAGGTGGCCGTTCCATCCAACAAAAACGCTCTAAATATACTGAGAGAAAAAGGGGAGAGTTATGTATTCATATAATTTTACACAGTGGTTATTGATTTTTTATCTGTATAGTTTTGTCGGATGGGTGTGGGAGTCCTGCTATGTGTCGCTGAAAAAAGCACGATGGGTTAACCGGGGGTTCCTGAACGGACCGTTCCTTCCGATTTATGGCTTCGGTGCGTTGACCATTCTGCTAAGTACACTGGCGGTGAGGGAGAATCTGCCGCTGATCTTTCTGTTTGGAATGGCTGCTGCGTCAGTCCTGGAGTATTTCACCGGTGTCGGGATGGAAAAGATTTTCCACGTACGTTACTGGGACTACAGCAATCAGAAATTTAATTTAAACGGTCATATCTGTCTGACTTCGTCGCTGGCTTGGGGATTCTTTTCCGTCCTGCTGGTGCGGGTGATACATCCGCCTGTGGAAACGGCAGTGCTGAGTATCCCGGCGACGACGGCGGAGGTTGTCACGGTCGTGCTGAGTATTCTGGTGGCGGGCGATGTAACGCAGTCGTTCCACGAGGCACTCGATCTGAAAGAAACGCTGATCAGGCTCAGCGAGAGCAACGAACATATCCGTCGTCTGCAGAAACGTCTGGAGGTGGCATCCGCCTTTGCGGAACTGGATTATGAAGAACAGCAGAAGAAATTCCGGGAAAAACTTGCCGGAAAAGGAGAATTTCTCCGGAATCTGGAAGAATACCGCCAGATGCAGCAGCAGCGTTTGAGAGAGTTGGCACAGAAACTGGCACAATCCGTGGAAGCCGGAAAACAGAAGACGGAAGAACTGTCTTCCCTTCAGGAAATGCTGGTGAAAGAACTCCAGGAGCTCGGTTCCCGCACCAATCGGAAGTACCGTCATGCGGCACGCCAGCTGCGCAGAAACCCGGGAATGATCTCGGAGAAATATGGGGACGCGCTGAAAGATATCCGGGAGATCATGAGACGGAAAAATACAAAAAAGGATTGACAAATCGCGGAAAAGGAACTATAGTTGCTACAGATAATTATTAAAGGTAATTAAATGAGAAAAACAGGAGTCATGATATGGAGCATACGGAGGAAGAATTGAAGCGATTTATTGATGCCTGCACGACAGCCAGGAGGATCGTCGAGACCATGCCGGAGCTTCCCAAAGGAATCAAGCCGCGTCATATCCATGTGATCGATGCGATCGTGCTGACAGAACAACAGAAAGGGAAAGTGCAGGTTTCCGATATCAGCCGGCATCTAAACGTGACCATGCCAAGCGTCACCCGGCTGGTCAGAGAGCTGGAGGAGCAGGGCGTTCTCGTTAAATATCCGGACAGGGAAGACGGGCGCAATGTGCTGCTGAAGCTGACCGTGCTGGGACAGGAATATTACCAGCGCTATGTCCATGATTATTATCAGGAACTTGGACAGCGCCTGGAAGAGATTTCCCGGGCAGATCTGAAAACAGCGGTACAGACGATCAACAAAGTTTATGGCTGCATGAAAGAAAAATAGGGCATGTCAGATACGGTTCAGCCGGAAATCGGCGATGGCTGGCTGAACCGAATGGATGATCCTGCCAGAGATGGCAGGAATCCTTTTGCCTATATAGTTGCCATTAATAATTATTAATAGTAATGAAAGGAGAAGAGAATATGGATCATTCTGAAGACTTTGAAAACGGAAAACTTTTCCCGATGATTGTACGCTACTCCGTACCGGCGGCAATCTCCCTGCTGATCACGGCGATTTACAATATCGTTGATCGTATCTTTGTGGGAAATTACTGCGGTACCAGCGCTTTGGCGGGGCTCTCGGTCTGCTTTCCGCTGTCTTTCCTCATGATGGCGGTGGGTCTGAACTGTTCGGCGGGAGGCGCGACCCTGTTCAGCCTTTTCCGCGGACGCGGGGAAAAGAAGGATATGAGCCGGAGTTTTGGAAATTCTGTTTGTGGCTGTGCTGGACATGGGTGTGGAAGGCGCTGCGCTGGCGATGGTTGCAGGTCAGTTCCTTTCTGCGGTGTTTGGCTCGGTCCTGATCTTTTCCGGAAGAACCCTTGTGGTGATCGAAAGGCAGATTTTCCGGATCAGGAAAGAACTTGCCGGAAAAATCCTGTCCTGTGGTTTTGCCTTCTTTATCTCCCAGATCGCAATGGGACTGATCAGTCTGGTGTACAACGGGCAGCTTGGAAAATACGGCGGCGATACGGCGATCAGTGTCTACGCGGTTGTCTCCAGTGTCATGACCTTTGTCATTATGCCAGCCAGCGGGATCAGCCAGGGAATCCAGCCGATCCTGGGGAATAATTACGGAGCGGGAAAGTATCACAGAGTTATGGAAACCATGTGGAAGGCTTCGGCGCTTTCGGTGGGGATCACCTGTGTGATCTGGGCAGGCGTGATGCTGTTTTCCAGAGAACTGATCCTTGTCTTCGGAGGCGGAGAGGATATGCTGGCTATCGGCGTTTCAGGTCTGCGTATCAATTTTATCATCACTCCGGCGCTGGGATTTATCATGCTGGCGACCACCTTCTTTCAGTCCCTGGGAAAACCATTGCCTTCCATCATCATTACGGCTCTGCGCCAGATTGTTTTTCTGATTCCGTTTATTTACCTTCTGCCACTCGTTCTGGGAATCAACGGAATCTTCTGGGCGCAGCCGATCAGTGATGCGCTCGCGCTTCTGCTTTCCCTGTGGCTTACCCTGCGGGAACAGAAAAATATGTACCGGTGACGTTTTTTCATTATGCCGCATAATTATAAAAGTAGTTACTGACAATCTCGGATGTAACAGGGAGGAAATTATGAAAAAGAAAGCGGTATATCTGATTATTCCGGCAGTTCTCTGTGTTCTGCTTGCGGGCTGCGGTGATAAGACCAAGGAGGAAGAACCTGCGGCGGTATCCGCCGTCAGCCAGACGGAAGAACAGCCTGCCCAGGAGGAAGAGCTGATTCCGGTGACACTCAACGAGGTGGCACATTCCATTTTCTATGCTCCTCAGTATGTGGCGATTGAGGAAGGGTACTTTGAGGAGGAAGGCATCGATCTGACACTGGTCAATGGCTTTGGCGCCGACAAAGTCATGACCGCTGTGATCTCAGGGGAAGCGGACATTGGATTTATGGGAGCGGAAGCCTCTGTCTATGCGTATCTGGAAGGAACCTCCAATCCTGTGGTGAATTTCGCCCAGCTGACACAGCGCGCCGGTAACTTTGTCGTTGCACGGGAGCCAGACGAAGATTTTCAGTGGGGAGACCTGAAAGGGAAAACGGTTCTGGGAGGAAGAAAGGGTGTTGTTCACTAATCAATGTAAATCTTGAATCTATCGTTATTATATGTAACTGGATTGATGGTTTGACTAAGGCAAAAGCCTTGCATTCAGCCTATCAATAGACTTTTTACCGAAAGGCGTTCCTTAGTTGGAGCGTCTTTCTTCACGTTAGGAGGAATTTACATTGAATAAAAACTTTTTAGAACACTATATGAAAACCAAACCGGAAACAGATGAACAAAAATATATTTTCCTTGTTGATAATCAGGATTTAGCATTTTCTTTGATAGGTGCCGGATTCCTTACTGTTGCTCTGCTTCCTGCGGAAGACGGATATCATAGTCTTGAGAGTTTCGCAGCATATATGGAAGAAATTGCTTATGCTGGAACTTACCAAATGGATTACTGCTATGTAACGGCTTGTTACGGCAAGAAATATAATGATTTTCTGGAACAAATGCTCCATAAAAATTTTCTAACAGTCAGGCAGGGATGGTATTTATTTAAAGAAAAGGAATATCTTCAAAAACTGGAGCATATGCAAGAAATAAAATCTTTACTTGGAGACTATATTAAGCGCTTTGAACGCAGACCAGACGATACACCAGACTTAAACAGATTTCATCGTTTTAATGAACAGGGAAAACGGATTGGAGTATTCGACATGGAAATTGTGGACCATCTGATACAGACGGTTCCTTTTTTTATGCTCGGAAGCACACCCTATATCTATGAACAAGGATGTTACCATGAAGATCATAATGGGATTCGCTTAAAATCTCAGATTCAAAGGCTGATATTTCGTGACTACATCAAAGCAACTACGATTCAGGGCATTTATAATCTTCTGATATCACAACCACAGGTGCAGAAACGTTTTTCTGACCTAAATAACCAACCATCTTATTGGGTGAATTTCCAAAATGGATATTTTGATGTGATGGAGTGGAAAATGATTGAACATGACACGAAATATCTGATGATTAACCAAATACCTTTTTCTTTTTATCCAGAGCAAGCGGAATCTGCCCTCGAAGGTGGAGCTCATATCTGCAAGTATCTGGATTTTTCAATTTCCGACAAAACCGATCAACAGACGTTCTGGCAGTATCTCGGATATTGTATGACGACTGACACTCGTTTCCAAAAGTTCCTGATGATTAAGGGAAAAGGTGGAACTGGGAAATCTATTGCTATTTCTTTCATCCAGCACATTGTTGGAAGCGGCAATTATTCCAGTATGTCACTACAGAATTTAAATCAACGGTTCTATCCCACAGGATTATTTGGGAAGTTGCTAAATGCCTGTGCTGATATTCCAAGCACAGCCATGGAAAGCGTGGATATTATCAAGAAAGCTGTTGGTGAAGATACGCTTCTTTATGAAAAGAAAGGACAAGACCCAACGCAGTTTAATAGTTATGCCAAATTGTTGTTTTCTGCAAATGAAATGCCATTGAACCTGGATGATAAAACAAACGCTTACTATCGTCGTTTGCTTGTTTTGGATATTAACCGTACAATTCCAGAAGAAGAAAAAGATTCACAGCTCAAAGAAAAAATGTGCAGAGAATCCGATTATGCTATTCACATGGCAATGCTAGCATTGAAACAGTTGTACACCGATAATCATTTCACCGAAAGCAACCATAGCAAAGAATGTATCGCTAATCTTTATCGCTCTGCTGACAGCGTAAAAGCATTTACGGATGATATGCTTTGTCATAAGTCTGGAGAAAAGATGAAACGAAGTGATGTGTATAAAATGTATGAAGAATATTGCGAAGATAACGGACGAACACCACATGGTAAATCACGATTCTGGGAGTATATGGCCGACAAGGGATTTGTAATCAAACGATACTCCGATGGTGCTTACTACTTTAAAGATACTACCGTGCAAGAATCAGATTTTGAGGCGATAGACGATACGATAGCGAATCCTTTTGAGCAGATGGATTTATCTTTAGCTTAGAATGACAGAAATGATAAAAATGACAAAATGCAGATGGATATTCTTAGAATTGGAGATTGTTGAAAATCGCTTGATGTAATAGGATATCATGTTCACCATTTTGTCATTTCTTTATTGAGTGATAGTTAAATATATTTCCGGATAATTAACATCTGCTCAATTGTTCGTCTGCCATCTATTTGTTATGATTACAATATAAACAATGGCCAATGTTAATAAATCAGAGGAGGCTTAAATAATGCAAATAGGAAAAAACATTCGAAAATATAGAAAAGAAAAAGGTATGACACAAGAAGAAATGGCAAATCGTTTAGGTGTCACAACACCTGCAGTGAATAAATGGGAAAACGAAAACTCTTATCCAGATATTTCATTACTACCACCGATTGCAAGACTGCTTGAAATATCTCTTGATACTCTGCTTTCATTCCAGGAAGAACTGACAAAAGATGAAATTGCTTCGATCGTTATAGAGATAAATCAAAAATTGAAACTTGAGACTTACGATGAAGTTTTCCAATGGGCAAAGTCCATCATTGAATCTTATCCAAATTGTCTGATGCTGATATGGCAATTGGCGACAATTTTAGACGCTAACCGTTTGTTTACAGAAGTTCCAAATACCACAAATTATGATGCCTATATCTTAAAATGTTACAACAGAGTATTGGAAAGCAAGGACGAGACACTTCGTACCAGTGCTGCTGATTCTCTCTTTGGGTATTATTTACGAAACGAACAGTATGATGCTGCTGAGAAATATTTACAGTATTATTCCATGCAGAATCCTCTTCGTAAATTAAAGCAAGCCACAATTTATGGTAAAACAAACCGTATGGCTGAAGCATACAAGTCTTATGAAGAATTATTATTTTCCGGATATCAGACGCTTAGTATGACTTTGAGTAATTTATATCTTCTTAGCATGGAGGAACAAAACCTTGTCAAAGCACATTTATTTACAGACAAACAACAGGAACTGGCAAAATTATTTGAAATGGGTAAGTATCATGAAGTATCCTGTAGATTAGATCTTGCAACTGCAGAAAAAGATGTTGATACTATTTTAGATACCATGGAAGCAATGTTGCTTTCACTTGATGATATAAGCGGATTTACTAATTCTTCGTTATATGAGCATATGGAATTCAAAAAGACAAGCAGCACATTTTCAGAAGAACTAAAGCAAAACTTATTAAACTGTTTTCGAGACAAGGACACCTATGGATTTCTTGAAGACAATGAAAGATGGAAAAGTATAACATAAAAATAATCAACGTAATTTTATAACTGAATACACCCGTCAGGTCAGATGAAACAGCCGATGCATTTTGAGCGATAAGCCAATGCACCGGCTTTCTTTTTGCAAAAATATCCAGCGAATGTTTTTGCAAAATCCGAAGGAACTGTATGGAATCATTTTTATGATGAAATCCGTTCTTTCGGAGCAGGTGTACAGAGGAATGCAATGCCTTTGTGCAAGGGTACAGGGAATGCAATATCCTGGGCGGGTCAAGGGCAGCCGCCTTGCCCAGTTCAGTGGCGCTTCGCCACTTAGTACTGGGTATTACTTGACGCTAAAAGCAGCAAGGAATCCGCTTCGCTGTCTATCCCCTTTCGGGGAAATTTCCAAAGAATGGAGGAACATCAAAATGAAATTAACAAGACACAATGGTCGTGTCGGAAAGAACGGTGCTTACAATCCCAAGCACAATGACCGCAGTTTTAATATTAACAATAGTGAGCACATTAATGAAGAACGAGCAAAAGAAAATATTTACTGGGACTGTTTCAACGGATATCGCACTTTTTATGATAAAGAAAAAGAATGTGAACTGGCAAATACGTTTGAAGAAGTAGAAGAACTCTATTATTCTATTCATTACAAAGATTTTATCGAAGGACAAAATGAACGTAATGTTAAAAATCGTCACCCTGAACGTAACCGTACCACTTCAGACATCTTAAAACACAAAAAGACTTGCCCTGAAGAAACCATCTATCAGATTGGCACCTTGGATAATCATATTTCACCAGATATTTTATTACAGATAGTTACAGATTTTATGATTGAAATTACTGAGCGCTTCGGTACACATGTTCATATTTTAGACTGGGCACTTCATCTGGATGAGAGTACACCTCACATCCATGAACGCCATGTATTCGATTGTGAAAATCAATATGGGGAATTATTTCCACAACAGGAAAAAGCACTAGAAAAGCTTGGATTTGATTTGCCAAATCCAGGAAAACCATCAGGTCGAAACAATAATCGAAAAATGGTATTTGATTCTGCCTGTCGTGCATTGCTCTTTGATATTGCAAAAAGTTATGGGTTACACTTAGAAGAAGAACCTGAGTATGGTGGACGAAAATATTTAGAAAAGCAGGATTACATTCTTACTAAACAGAAAGAACAGTTGGCTTTACAGGAAGAAAAGCTCGAAGAATTGACTATGAAAATTGAAGATGTGGAAGCACTGATTGAAGAATTTGCAGATATTACTTATGACAAAGCTGTAGAAGTCGTGACTGATGCTGTCAAAAAAGAAACCCATCTGGAAGATATCCGTTTAGTAGAAGAATCTAAAAATTGGGTGCTTTCTCCGGAACGAAAAGCCTCTAAGAAAGAACGTGAATATGCCGCCAAACGGCTAGATGGAGTAATTGCCAAAATCAAAAGTGCTATGCAAAGTGCTGTTCAGAAAATTCAGAATAAACTTATGCAACCAGAAGTGAAAAGGGCTGGGACGGAGCAGATTAAAGCAAAGGCAAGGACGTCCGTTCTTTCAAAACTTGCTAAAGCTAAAATAACCGCTGATCAGAAAAATATGGAACGTATTTCCCAAACAAATACGCACTCATTCAGAGATAATTCTTTATAGTTTTACACAAAAACGGCGAAGCTCAATTATGAACTTCGCCTACATTCATTAATTATTTTTGGGGATGTAAATCACATACAATGACTGTCTTTACAAATCGTTTTGATTTTGCTCTTGCGGCAATCATACATACGAAATATACTGCCCCCAAATATATTACCGCTTTTTTGTCAAAAGTGATTAACTTCATTGCAAAAGAAAAAATCGTATACAAAAATAGCATCACTCCTATTACAGTTGCCATATCACGACACATTAAGTAATCCCTATGCGCAACCAAAACTTTTGTTTCTGATTCGTGCTGACGTAATAATTCATGCCACTTACTGTTTTCATACTGGTGGCAAGCCTTTTTTCCTGACGGTAAATTATTATATATGTCTTGGTATGCTTCAATAGCCTCTGCCGATGTAAAACGCTCATCTTTAGCATCTGTTTTTATATCACTAAAAATAGTCTCCCCAGGCATTGGAAACCACCAAAACACAATGTATCTTTTTAATTTACTTGAAATCATACAATCAAACACAGTAACCATAGTATAAATGATGGCAGCAAATAAACCAGAGTTAATAATTGTAACAAGTAATTTCATATAACTATTTTCTTCCAAGATACCCTCAAAGGTAATCAGTTCATTTAAACATAAAATCACTAAAATGTTTGCTATAACAAGCGTTTTTAATTCTTTTTCTCTATAGTCTTTTATATTCATTTTTCTCCCTTCTGATAAGATAATTTCGAGTATTGGAAGGTGATAAAATCGTCATTAAAAACACATCTTCAGCAGGATGTGTTTCGCAAAACGTTTTCAAATCTTTCTGACTCGGTGACGCATCGCCTGCAATATGTGTATGCCATTCGCCAATATATCTTAACAGACCATTTGTTTTTGTTCGCAATGATTTTAGATATTCTTTTACACCCTTTTTCCCCATCTCAACAGTATTATCTTTTCGTTCATTGTCTTCCGGAATAAATGTATCCACTATCGTAACCCGCTTAATCTTTTTTTCAATGCTTCCAATCCAAACACCCGCATTCTCAAGTTTTTCATTGGAATACTTTTGAATTCTTTGATAAAGAGAAGAACTAATGTGAATAGACCATCCATCTACTTCTTCCAAAAATACCATCGGTTCCATTTCGTAAATGTAAACACCATTATTGGTCAAATCATCTCTATCAAAATAATTCACACACACAATTCCATTTTCTGTATCCTGGTATTTATTAATTAAATGTGGCACCATACTTGCATGATTGCTTATTGTTCCATCATCCAAAATTGTAGTATCTGAACTACATCCAAATCCGATATGATACCTCATATCTTTAGGTTGTTTATAGTTAAGCCATTGTGAAATAACGGGTTCACCTAACGCTTTTCTGTATAAGGATATCTGCATGTCATATATATCAGGATTTCTATTCTTTCCTTCTATTACAGTAAGCCCCATTTTTCCACCAGCATATATTTCGCTCCTGATTATAGATGATTTTATCTTGTCAGTTAATATAGACCAAAACATAATTCTTCTTGAAGCAGTGCAATCAATAACAAGACCTTCTGGCAAACTATCAACATAAAAAATATTTTCAGTATGGCTTGTACTCTTATTACCAGAGAACATACAATCCATCTCTATTTTCATTACCTCTGCCTTTGGAAAACCCACTGCATAATTGCAGTTTTCATAATGTCTCACTAAATTATGTGGCAAAATAACATCCTCATCATAAAAATGTTGTTCTGTATATCCCATGCGAGCCAAATTCATTGATACTTTAGATCCCAACGCACCACAGCCAAGCATAATAACTGGTTTCTTTGAAATATTTTCTGTACCTGATAATCTTTCTGCCATTGCATTGTTTAAAGCTTGTATTGGCACAACTTTCTTAATAGAACAGTTTTCAATATTTGGAGAAGATTTCAAATCATACGACAATAGTACCACTATAAATTCATACTCAGAAAAACCACCAAGAACTTGCATTGGACGTTTCACTGCAAGAACAACTAAGATATTTTTTAGTGAATCAATTTTGTGGGATTCATAGTATCTTCTTGAGATTTTTCGAATTCCATGTTGAATTCTACATTCACACGGAAAAATTTTCAAATCTTTCTCAGTACAAAGAGCCTGACTGATGAAATCATGAACTACATTTTCTCTATCAAATGCAAATATACATGGCAGGATATCATCACTTAACTCTTTTGAATATTCTTGATTCAAAATCTGAAAATATCTGTTCGCTTTTTGTTTCATTTGTAATATTTGAGCACCATGAGTAGTTCCATACGTTGAAATTATCTTGCATAAATAATCAAAATCCATTTCTGCAAATCCTGCTGTATTCTCATATCGAACAGTTTCAAATCCATCACCATTCATAAGTTCTCCATTAATTAAATCAGAAAACCAATCATTCACACGATCACAAAACGCCCTAGGACCATTCTGAAAAAACCATTCGTTAACATCCCCTCTATATAAACAAGGATTCAATAGATGAATATTGCTATTTGCAATGCCAAGATTTAGATGTGGAATTCGGCTGGTAGGAAAGTCATTCCTTACAAATAAAACCGCTGGTGCAAAGAATGGATAGTCCGATTTGACAAAAATTAATATTTCTTCATCAGAACGAACATCCAATTCTTTATATACTCCGTTAGTGGGGAGTGAAAGTTCCAATCTGCAATGAATAAATAGTCCATCAGAAAGCGAACTCTCATAAAGTCCCAATCTCTCCATACTATAATTTTCATCTATGGCCGATATCAACGGCATATATTTTTCACAACAAGTTTCCAATTTAAGAAATTCATAACGTTCAAAAATTGTACCCGGCATACTATTCTCCACCATAAGATTTTTGTGTAAAGGAATTGTATTGACTTGTTGCTGTTGCAATAGATTTTATTGAAAATCCCTGACCAGTAATTTTAAATATTAATGGTTTTGGATCATCAGCATTTGGATATTCTGCTGTACATTTAAATCTATCTTGCTTTTTCAGGTGCTTAATATAGACATTTTTAGCTCTGTAACTCGGTGGATTGTCACCATCACGTTTAATGACCTTGCTCGAAGAAACCACATATGCATTTTCTTTAGATTTTTCAAGAAATTCTTCAATAACAGAGTTTGCTTTTCCTGTGTGAGTATCTTCAGAACTAACTGCATGCCAGGAGCAATGGTGTGGTGCTAATAATAAATCAAAAGTCATGTCTGGATTTAGTTCAATAACTTCTTTCCAGTTCTCACACTTGAGATCTCCACCGATAATTGCAACATATGTACCACCATTAATCTCAAAAGTAATTTTAAAAGAGGCGGTACAATCGTTCACGTCAGACTCTTCCTCATCGTTTGCTTTCTTCACCGGTCTTAATACAAATATTTCTGCGCCATAATCCGTATTTCCATTTATATCAGAAATCGTTTCTCCTGCTGGAACAATAGCATCTGCGTAGTCTTTTAATTCCTTACTATATCCAACAATTTTAATACGATTTCCTGGCGTATCTGCTTCATCAGTACCTAACAAGTCAAGTCTTCTTTGTGCTTCTTCTCTAATGGCATCCGCATCGTCATTGTAATGAGTCTCATCCATCATAAGTTTTGCTGGTACATACAATTCATCAATTCTGATTTTATCATCGTCAGAATCTTCTGGAGCACACAAATTAAAGTAATCTCTAATTCCACGACAATGATCATTATCTGAGTGCGTCAAGAAAAATGCATCCAAATAAATTTGACCATCATCAATCGGCAGATTATCTTGCAAGTATTCATTGCAATCATAAATTGTATCATCATTCTCTGCATTTCTGATGTTACAATCTATCATGATGTATTTATTTGTCTTTGTTTGAATCAGTGTCATATCCCCATTACCTACAGGGAAAAATGTCATATAATTAGCCATATAATCACCCTTTAACCTTTCTTCTAATTTCACCCACCAGCTCATGCACTGTTGTTGCCGGACACATATGTGATGGAACCATTTTACCTTCTCTCAGACACTGCTCATATTTCTGAGCAGCAATCTGAAGCGCCTTATCTTCATCTCCGTTTTCACAGAGTCTTTTGTACATATCAGAATCAGCTTTTGAATAGTCTTGACCAGTTTTTACTTTATACAATTCACCGAATCTTGAGCAACAAATCCAAGATTCCTGTATCGCCGGCATATTACCAAAATAGGCAAACATCCAGATTTCAAAACACGGATTGGACCAACCCACGTTAATTCCAGCTTTCTCTGCATCCTTGATAATCTGATCAAAATTTGGAACCTGATCACGATCGAAGACAATCCATGGTATACGGTATTGTGCTTCATAAGCTGTCATCTCAAGACATTTCTCAATCATATTCTGTGTTTTTGTTTCCACAACCTTAATAACAAGTTTTTTCTTTACGTCTTCCGGAAGACTGTCGTGTAACCCATTAAAAAAACAACGTTCAGTAGCCTCTGTGTCGGTCACGACAAGATAGTACCCCATTTCTGGGATACGATATACTGCACGCCGTTCTCTTGTTTTTCTATTACCTGTTCTATCTTTACGTGCCATAAGCTAACCCTCCTTAAAAAAATCGATTGTCTTTAAGGAGGGAATAGCTCCATATTTTCCTAACAGATAGTTTTTTTCATAACTTTCGTCCTTACGGATACGGGAACCATCCTCGTCGATAAAATCAGCCAAGGAATATAATACAGATAATCCCATATCATCTTTTTCTGTAAACCAAATTTCATCACGACGTAACAGCTGATTAGATAACTGCCATGTGTCATGCGTTGTAAATACGAGCTGTGCATGATTTATATTGATTTCTGGGTTAAGAAAAGTAAGAATGAAGTTGCGAACAAGAAGTGGGTGTAATCGAGCATTTAACTCGTCGATAAAGAATACCCCACCATTTTGCAATACATCCTGTAATTCCGGATAGAGTGCAAACATTTTTAAAGTACCTGCTGATTCATGAGCAAGTGGAATTTTTGCCATGTCTTCAGATCCGATTTTTTTATGAAGTGCATCTATCAGATATTTTTCTTCTTTAGAATCTTCTTGGGCAGGAAGTTTTGTAACTTCAAATCCTTTTATTGTTTCGTCAAAAGAAGAGAAGTATTTTACAACGTTTGCTCTGATTTTTTCATCATCAATAAATCCCGCAGGAAGAACACGAGACATAAAGAAATTAGTAACAGCATCTCCAAAATCTGCAAATTCATTATTCAAAAACCAGTCCCTTACAAGTTTACATTTAGTAACTTTTAATTTTGCTCCTAATGAAACAATCAGAACTTCTTTCTCTAATGCAATTTCAATATTTTCTCTGCTTGTTTTTGGAATACCTGCAAGATCCAACGTTTCCTCATCTCTGTAAAAAATAGTAGAATATTTGCGAGCTGTTTTTGCCTTGTAATTTAACCATTCTTCTGTAACGCCAGTTTGCCCAATACAAAATCCGTAATTATAACATTTTTCAGTTTTGTCACCTGGTACGGTAAAATAAACTTCAAAACTTGTATCTGCTGTTTCAGAAGAAACGTCAAAAAGAAATGGAAGTGGTCTGACATCATCGAAATCTTCTTCATCTCCATATTTGAAAGAGTTCACTACATACTCGCTCATATATTCAAATGCACCGTAAACATTAGATTTTCCACTTGCATTCGCACCATATACAGCAGCTACAGGCAATATTTTTTCGTTACCCACGGATATAACACGATTTGAAAATTCTGTCATTTTTGCTGCGGATAAATCCAGCGTAGCCTCATCACGAAATGATTTGAAATTTTTAAAATTAAATTGTATCAACATAGTTTTAACCCTTCCTTTCATAATCTATTATATCCATTTAAAGCAAAAAATCAACACTCAAATTCGATTTTTTCTCATTTGAGCGTTGATTTTTATTCATTCGCACATCTTTTCAATTTTATCTGCAGCACCTTTTGCACCAGTACATTTACGGAATCCCTGAGAAATCTTTGACGCATGTTCATAATAAGATTTTGTATTTAGTACCTTTTCAATTGTCACCCTAATAGATTTTGCATTTATATTCTTCAACCTGACACCCGCACCAAGTTGTTCTACTCTTGTAGCCACGCCGTCTTGTTCAGATGTTTGCGGAAACATCACGAGTGGAACCTTATAATATAAACTTTCATTGACACTGTTCATACCACAGTGGGTAAGGAATACATCCGCCTGACTTAATACAGCTATCTGATCTACAAACCTCGAAATCGTAATATTATCCGGTATAGCACCTAAGTCTTCAACATTTATCAAATTGCCAACTGACATAATAACCTGATACTTTGTATTGGCAAATGCTTCTATACATTTTTTGTAAAACTTTACGGAATCATTAATGACTGTTCCCATTGATATATAAATTAATTTATCCGACTTCTTCTCAATCACATTTTCAACAGGTCGTATTGATGGTCCTACAAAAACATATTTATCCGAAAATGTTTTGGAACATGGTTGAAATTCTGGGGATGTATATACAATCGTATCTATATTGTTGTCATTTTGAATAATATCGAGAATGCTTTTTACAGGATAACCTTTATCTTGTAAACGTTTGATGTTTTTATTGATTTTCGACATTGAGAAGATCATACCAAATATTTGTCCTGGACTTTGCTTCATTATCTTTGCTGAATGCTGATTGAAAGCAAAGGTTGTCGTTGAAGATACAAACGGAATCCCAAGTTTTAGTGCCACAGCTTTTCCCCATACAGCCATGGAATCCGCAACGATACAATCTGGATTTAATTCTTTCATATGTTCGCACACCGCATCATCCAAAGCTAATGTAGTATCAACCAATATCTGCGTTGAAAAAGCCAAATCTTTTCCTATTCGGGCTCCGTCTTTCGCATCTAATCGCTGTTCCTGATCGTATTCATCACAAGATACAAAAACAGCACCTGTGGATTCGATTTTGTCACGCATCATATTGTAGGAGTAATAAAAAACCTGATGCCCTCTACTGATTAATTCACGCACAACTCCTAACGTCGGATTTGTATGCCCATGCGCTGGGATACAAAAGAAAACTATTTTACTCATAGAATCTCACCATCCTTTAGGAATCCATTTCTGAAAAAATCCTTACAATATATTCTTTTTGCATTTCCTTTGGTAAGATTGCCAAGCCTCTTTTTTCATCACCTAAAACTAAAATTTCCATTCCCGGCTGAAGATCAAATAAATTTCTTGCTTCTTTCGGGATAACAAATTGACCTTTTTCTCCAATTTTAACCATCCATGCATATTTTCCGTTATTAACTTCCATAAGCGCCTCCTAAAGTATGATTTATATGAACAATCATACTTCCATCATTCAAAAAAGTCAATATACAATGTTTTTTCAAAAAAAGGAGTCCAATCATGAACTCCTATGGGCTATGGGCATCTCAAGATTCCATAGCACAACCATATCGAATTAAAACGTATTTGCAACAACAGTTCAATCGCCAATTTCATCAGCATACTTCCAAACATAACCACCTGCATGCTTCTGAACACCTTTTGCAGCATCTCGTATACTCTTGGAATTTACACCGGTTTCACGTACAGCTTGTGCAATAGTATCATATCGTTTGATTAAAGTCATATCATCCGTCAATTGCAAAATAGCACGCCCAGTTATTTTCGTAGAAGTCTCAGAAATATTTTTTATATTTTCATTTTTTATCTGTTCTTTTTCTAATTTCTTTTTCTTAGCCTCTTGCTGTTTGTATAGCAATTGTATTGCTTTATCTCGTCGAGCTTCTAAACGACTAACATTTATTCCATTTTTTCTTTCACGCACAATGCCTTCGTCTAAAATATCTATTTCGTTTGCATAGTCTTTCAGTTTATGATATGCCATTGCATAAGAGTCATAAAGAACCGGAGCATCATATCCATTATATCTTGCCTGATCAAACAGTTTGATTGCATCTTCTACATTTCCCTCTTTACGGAGATTATCTCCTTTTTCCCAGAATGGATATCCTTCATCATAGCCATTTTCCCAATTATTTTTATTGCGAATACCAGCTAATGGAACTCTATTATGAATAGGCTGAATAATGATATCTTCTCTAGAGATTCGAGATTTATCATTAGAATTCTTTATGGTTTCCGAAACAACTTTCTCCGTCAATTTTCTCTTTTCAGCACTTTCAAGCAACGCTGCAACATCCATATCAGAAAGATGATTTAACATAGCTGGACTGTTTTTATGTTCTGCTTCATATCGCTTATTAAATTTAAAATAATCCAATGCTGACTTACGACATTTCGCATAAATGCTAAATAAATATGATTCCAACGGCTCCAATTCGAACGGACTATTGAAATATACTCTTACATAATCCGAACCACCTTCACTCATTGTACATGGCTCTATATTACAATTTAGTTTTCCAACACTTGACTTTTCAACAATAATGTATTTTCCCTTTTTGGCACATTTAAATTTCAAAATAGAATATAGGTAACTTACATCAACGTAATTGCTACTGTTTTTATAAAACCCTAACCATTTAGAATCACCACCTTTTTTCATGATGCAGTTCTGAATGTAAGCACATATCTCCATTTCTTCGTCACATGGTTTACTTTTTTCTAAATTTCTTAATCTTTTTTCTTCCTCTTTTTCTTCTATTTGCAGTAAGTTCCAAAGAATTTTCCCACATATTTCTGCATCTGTAACAGCTCTATGAGATTGATTATTTACAAGGTCAAAATACATAGCAACCGTATCTTGTTTATAGTTATGCAACCCTTTGATTAAACTACGCGAAAGTGAAAGTGTATCTACATAAGAAATTTTTCCATCATATCCAAGACGCATTAATGTTTCTGAAAGAAAATTCATATCAAAAGACGCATTATGTGCACATATAGTAGTTTGCTGTTTTAAAGCATCTCCTAGAAAGTCTACTAATTCTGCATACACAATACATTCTTTCGGTGCGTCTTTTACCATTTCATTTGTAATGTGATTAATAGCGGTGGCACTGTATGGAATAAAGACTTCTGGATTAACCAATGAACTATATCCTTTGATAATCTCTCCATTTTCAAATAAAACAGCTGCAACTTCGATTATCTTATCATTCATCGGACTTAATCCTGTCGTTTCAACATCGAAAGCAATATAACGTTTTTTCAATTCTTTAACTGTAGCGTAATCCACTTGCTTTTTATATGTACCAACGTATCCTCTTATCAATTGTTCTTTTACTGTTGGTTCCGCTTTTTGCGTGACCATATTCACTGTAGTTTTTTCTTGTTTATCTTGCTTTACTGGTATACTCTGTTGTGATTCTATTGCTTTTTTCTTGAATAATTTATCAAATATTCCCATCTCAAATCTCCTATCTTTTCCTCTGTAACATATGCACCATCATTTTGTGAAACATTTCCTGTTCATACTCATCCAAGTCCATCCCCATACTTTGAAACATCCCCATAACAATTCTTGACATATCATTTTCGTTAAAACTTGGCTTCTTCTTTTTCTGAAATATTGCCTGTTTTTTCATAGTGACTATTTGATTTTTTAATTCTTCTGTACTGATATCTTGTTGTGGTACATCATATTCTTTCTTAATATCTTTCAGCATGGACAGGAAAATGCTTTTGATTTTTTCAAGATCAGCCTCGGTTCCAGTAACCTTTTCTGCATTAAGTCTACGAATATCATGCTGTCCTTCGATTCTATGTTCCGGATGTTCCTTTATAAAATCTTTTATATTTGCAGTTCCTATATCTATAATTGCATTTCTACTAGCAAAACCAGTGTTATGAGCTTCTGTAAAATAAGCATTAACAATATCAAGAAGTACAGGAAAATATGGATGTTCTAACATTTTACTTAGTAAACTTCCATTTACTTTTCCTTGCAATAGTTGAAGCAGCGCTTTATTGGTCAGTCCTAATTCTTCCAACTCAACATTCCTTCTAATACGAACATCTGATATGCAAAGTAAATAATCCGTTGACACATTATAATAGTCTGCAAATTTTATAACCAAATCATGACTGACTGATTTTGTTTCTCCACGTTCAATTCGACTTAATACCGATGCCTGGATATTTAATTCATCTGCAACTTCTTTTTGTGATTTCCCAGTTCCGTTACGAAGATCACATAATCTTTGATAAATGTTATCCGCTGGCAATGATTTCATAACATCATCCTTTCCATGTAACTTATTATTGCAATTCCATTTCATCATTCATCTTAGTGAATCCATATTTCTCATATAATGGTTTTCCCATATTTGTTGCTTCAAGAGAGATTGCATGTATTCCTCTCTGTTTTGCTTCAGCGACCAATAAATCCAACGTTTTATAAGCAATTCCTTTTCTTCGATATTCCGGCTTTGTATACATATTCATTATGTATGCCTTTTTGCCTGTTGGATTATGAAACGTAGGCATTACCTGAAAAAAACTTATCCCACCTGCACCAACAAATTCGTGACCATCAAAAACCAAGTATGCCACATGGTTATTTTCCAAAAGAGATTTTTGATAATATAGATACGATTGTTCCTTAACATAAGACATATCCATATCATCACTAAGCTGATTTGCAGCACGAAGAACGGTAATTCTGGTTTCCGTTAGTATTTCTATATCCTCAAGGACCGCTTTTTTATAATTCAATTCCATAATTGCTTACCTCAACAATAACTCAGTTTCTTATATCATATCGCATCTAACCCTCTACCACAATTGCAAATTTGCAATTTTTCATCCCTCCGTCATTGCCAAATTGCAATCGCCGTCAATATTCAAGGCACTTCAAAAATTCGTGTTATCCTCACCTTATCAAAAGCAGAAATTGCTTTCGCACCTTGACAATTAGAGAAACCGGAATCGGCGGTAAGCATATAATGACACTCACTTCTAAGATAGACGATCGGGGAGGCTCGGCACTAAAACGGCGAGTTATGGATAAGTCCATAAGAGGAACGTGAAAGACCGTTCACCAAAGAAACTGGAATCTCGGCTCAATCGATAAAGCTGCAAATGGGACTTGCACCAATAGGAACAGGGATTCATACAATAACGATAAGGCAGAGAGGATGTGATAACACTTGAGTAAACCAACCTATTATCTTTGGAAAAATGATTTTTCTACACAAGAAGATTTTGAAACAGCAAAGGAAAAATATAGGAAACTGGGATTTCGAGTTGTCACATATTTGGATGGGCAGAATGATAAGAATATTCACGATGGCTTAAAGGCAGTAATCAAAAATCACTACTGTAACACGAGCAGTTGATAAATTTTCTTCCTAAATATATTCTATATTTACATTATTCATGTTAATATATTTCATATAAAGAAAGGAAGTGAGTTTATGAATGTTGGATATGTACGTCTATCAAGAGATGATGACAAACGAAATTATGTTTCTATCGAAAATCAGAAATTAATTATTAGCCAATTTGCGGCAGAATGTAACATGGTTATCGACCGCTGGTATGAAGATGATGGCGTTTCAGGTTATATTTTTAATAGACCTGGACTTAACCAGTTAATGGATGATTTGGATAAAGACATTGATCGAGTGTTTGTAAAAGACCTTTCACGCGTTGGACGTCACAATGCAAAAGTGCTCCTTCTTTTGGAAGATTTTAAAGAGCGAAAAAAAGAACTGATTGTTGTTGATACAAATTATAATTCAGAAACCGATGATGATGATACAATCGGTATCACAACGTGGTATAATGAAAAATATGTAAAAGATATCAGCAGAAAAATCAAACGTGCTCTTGAAGCTCGTCAAAAAGAGGGAATATTGATGACACAGCCACCATTTGGATATAAAAGAAATGAAATAGACAAATCCAAAATAGAAATCATACCGAAAGAAGCAGAATATGTGAAGATGGTCTATGACCTTTATCTGAAAGGCTCCGGCTATCGCATGATTGCCAATTATCTGACTGAAAATAAAGTTCCAACACCTTCTATGGTTCGCCATGAGCGTGAACTGGAAGAAGGCAAAATCACAAAACGTCAGATTGTAACAGTGTGGTCTGACTCTATGGTCAAAGATATGCTTGGAAATGATTTTTATATCGGAACTTTACGTTTGCGAAAACGTGCTCGTTCTACTGTTCACGGGAAAGACAAACGTGTTCCAAAGGATGAACAGTATGTTTTTGAAAACCATCATCCAGCCATCATTGACAAAGCTTCTTTTGATCTAATTCAGGATATGAAGGAAAAACGTGTCAAGAACAATTATCGTGGCAGTCGTGGGCAATGGATTGGTTCTGAGATACCGAATCCATTTGGAAGTTGCCTCTTTTGTAAAGATTGTGGAAGGCGTTTGACTCCAATCAGAAGAACAACTTCCAGTAGAGAACGCAAATATTATATCTGTACCACATACAACACCAAGGGCAAACGTTATTGTTCAAAATCACATCTTATCGAAGAAGAAGATCTGATGGAAGATGTTGTAACTTACATCAAGCTCTGTCGTGATTCACTCTGCGAAGTTATTGCCACCTATGATATGAAGGATTTCGATTCTGAAAAAAGAACGGTTGAAGAAAAGCGTTCCGAAATTCAAAATCAGATTGACGAACGAAAGAAACAACTGAAAGTTCTTTTTACTCAGAAAGTTAGAGATTTATCCAACGCTCACGGGAATGAGGATATTGTCAATGAAACCTATGATGCATTGCAGCAAGATATTCTTTCACAGATTCATGGACTGGAAATGCAATTAAGTGAATTAAATGATACCAGTCTGGAGAATGAAGATGTAAAAGATAAACTCCAGAATGCATTACAGGTGGTTGATAAAATTATTGAAAATGGTATTCTTGACCGTAAGGATATTGAAATCCTAATCGAACGTATCGAAGTGGATGAAGATGGACTTCCTGAAATCGAATTAAAATATGGTCTGTCTGGTCTGATCAAGTATAGTCCGGCACAGGAAATGAATCGTCGTGAGAACGAAATCATTTACCATACTATGAGACTGATTTATGAAGATGAAAGAGGTTACACCTCCGCAAAATATTTATCAAAGGCACTTACTGATTTAGGATATCCAAAATCCAAGAGAAGTGTATTGCCCTATATTGGACTCATGATGGATATGGGTATCGTAGAACCAAGTGATAACTCATTGAAACCATATACCATTGTTAAAACAAAAGAAGAATTACAGAAGGTAATGGATGATTTTTACCACGAAAAACTGGCAAAAAATAATGATGGATCAATATATGCCCATGATTTACATGATGTAGCGAACGACAGGCGGAATGCCGGAGATGGTCTTTGAATACGTTCTGAAAGACAAAGGCATTGATCCGACGGCGGATCTTGAAATCAACCAGAGCATCGACTTCGGTTCCACTGCCGCTGCATTTTCTGGCGGCCAGGGCGATTACACGATCGAATTTGAACCGTCGGCGACCGCTCTGGAAGAAGAGGGCGCGGGCTATGTGGTGGCATCTGTCGGAACCGAATCCGGTTATGTCCCGTACACTTCCTACAGCGCAAAGGAAAGCTATATAGAGGAAAATCCCGAGGTGATCCAGAAATTTACCAATGCGCTTCAGAGAGGAATGGAGTATGTGCAGACACATACGCCGGAGGAGATTGCGAAAGTGATCGCTCCTCAGTTCGAGGAGACAAAGCTGGAGACGATCACGACCATTGTAAACAGATATTATGAGCAGGATACCTGGAAGAGCAATCTGATCTTTGAACAGGACAGTTTCGATCTGCTTCAGAATATTCTGGAGAGTGCAGGGGAACTGAAAGAACGTGCGCCGTATGACGAACTGGTAACGACGGAATTTGCAGAGAAAGCGGCAAAAGCACAGGATTAAGGGGCCATGAGATCCTGAAAAAAGAGCGTATCCGGAAATTGAGAGAACCAGTTTCCGGATACGCTCTTTTAGCAGCTGTTCAGCCAGACGAACGGTTATCGCTGTTGTTCTTATTTGTCCTGAACCTCAAGGATACCCATCGGACAGGCTTTCGCACAGATTCCGCATGCGATACATTTGGAAGCAACCGGAGACTCCGGAACTTTTACCATAACGCCCATCGGACAGGCTTCCACACATTTGCCGCAGCCGACACAAAGTTTTTTGTTGATCACGTAAGTGCCTTTTGCATTCTGAGAAATGGCGCCTTCCGGACAGACGCGGGCACATTTGCCGCACTGAATACATACATTTGTTTTGACTGCGCCGTTCTTCTCCACGATACGGATACAGGATTTCTCCGGATCAAAGACTTTGTAGAAAGCTGTGGAGCAGGCAATTTCACACTGAAGACATGCCTTGCAGGCAGATTTGTCGGTTACTACCAGTTTTTTCATAATGGTTCCTCCGCTTATGTAAAATTTCCACGGGAGATTCCCGTTTGGCTTATTCCAGTATACTGTTGCTTTGCCATTTTCGCAAGTGTTTTTCGGCAAAATAACGGAGACAGCCTGCTTCTGTTCGTTTTCGACTGTTTTATCAAAAAACCATTTCTAAAAAAGCTATAAAGAATGTGAAAATGCTGTGACTTTGCTTGACCGAAAAGGGCAGAAAGAGGTATAGTTGTAACAATTCGAAAGATTCTGCCGCGATCCCGGTGTGCGCCGGTCCTGCACTGTACCGGCGAAGGGCAACGAAAAGATAGAAGAGATAGAAAAACATGGAGGAAAGAACCAGTGAGTAAAGTAATCGGTATTGATCTTGGAACGACCAACAGCTGTGTGGCTGTCATGGAAGGCGGAGAGCCGGTCGTTATCACAAATGCGGAAGGAACAAGGACCACGCCGTCTGTCGTGGCGTTTTCCAAAAATAATGAGCGTCTGGTGGGCGCGGTGGCGAAACGCCAGGCGGCAACCAATGTAGACCGTACGATCTCATCCATCAAACGTGAGATGGGAACCAATTATCGTGTAAGGATTGACAGAAAGGAATATTCTCCGCAGGAAATTTCCGCTTTTATTCTGATGAAGCTGAAAAAAGATGCGGAGAGTTATCTTGGAGAGAGCGTCAGCCAGGCAGTCATCACCGTTCCGGCATATTTTAATGATGCTCAGCGTCAGGCGACAAAGGATGCAGGAAGGATTGCGGGACTGGAGGTTATGCGTATCATCAATGAGCCGACCTCTGCGGCGCTTGCTTACGGACTGGATCATGGTCAGGCGCAGAAGATCATGGTGTATGACCTGGGCGGCGGAACGTTTGACGTTTCCCTGATCGAGATTGGCGACAACCTGATCGAAGTTCTGGCGACGGCGGGAGACAACCATCTGGGCGGCGATGATTTTGACGAACGTCTGACGGATTATATCGTAGACACTTACAAAAAGCAGGAAAAGGTCAATCTGGCGAAAGATCCGGTGGCTCTTCAGAGGGTTCGGGATGCGGCGGAGGAGGCGAAGAAAACCCTTTCTTCCCAGATGATCACCACCATCAACCTGCCGTTTATCACAACGGTGCGCAATGAACCGAAGCATCTGGAGATGGAGATCACCAGAGCCATGTTCAATGAACTGACCAGAGATCTGGTGGACCGTACCGAAGAGCCGGTACGAAGGGCATTGAGTGATGCCGGTGTTTCCGCTTCAGAGCTCGGCATGGTGCTCCTGGTCGGCGGTTCCACAAGGATCCCAGCCGTGCAGGATAAGGTACGCCAGATCACCGGCAAGGAACCGTCCAGAAACATGAATCCGGACGAATGCGTCGCGATTGGAGCGGCGATCCAGGGAGGAAAACTGGGCGGCGAGATTACAACCGGAACGGCATCGGAATTGATCCTGATGGATGTTACTCCGCTGTCACTCTCCATCGAGACAGTGGGCGGTGTGGCGACCAAGATCATTGACCGGAATACAACCATTCCGACGCGCCACAGCCAGGTATTCTCCACAGCAGGAAACTTCCAGACTTCGGTGGAAATCAAAGTACTTCAGGGTGAGCGTCAGTTTGCAAGGGACAATACACTGCTCGGCAATTTCCGTCTGACTGGAATCAAGCGTGCGCCGGCGGGAGTTCCGCAGATTGAGGTAACCTTTGATATTGATGCCAATGGAATCGTCAATGTATCCGCCAGAGATCTGGATACCGGCAAGCAGCAGAGCATCACCATCAGCGCCAGCTCGAATCTGTCGGAGGCGGAAATCCAGCGCGCGATCCATGAAGCCCAGATGAACGAAGCACAGGATTCCGACCGGATGGAGCGTATGGATACTCTTGGCGCGGCGCAGAGCCAGCTGATCCGTTGTGAACGCTATCTGTCAGAAAACAAAAAACAGATCACAAAAGAGGAGAAAAAAGAACTGAAGGCGCAGATATCCGCGCTTCAGAGGATGATCCGGGGCAAAAAGCCGGAAAAATTGACGGAAGGCGAAGCGATGGATATAAGGAGCCAGACAGAACGTCTGAAGAGAATGGTTCCCGGAGAGGAGTAAGCGAAAAAAGGTTGCAAACTGGGAAAAAATGGTGCATAATAAAATTATCCGGCAGGAAAAGGAAATCCTGTCGGATGTTCGGTGGCTGAACGGCAGATGCATTGATGTGCGGATGAGAATTGGACATCCATAAGGCGTTATCAAAAATAAACTTTTTATTTTCTTACACTACACTCGGAGCCCCGGAGTCTGACTGAAAAATGCTTTCTGCAGGATATAAGTGAAAGCGGTGGGGACTGTAGAAAGGGATTTTCAGCGTGTTCTGGAACGGCACCGTTTTATCAACGCCGGATGGTCATGGATTGAACGTATATCAGGCAGAAAACGATCAGCGGACACCGTTTTGTATCGGATTCTTATCGCATGCAGTTTAGGAAAATGCGATCCATCTGCTGTTTGGAGCAGATGCGGGCTTCGGATATGGCCCATCCGGAGCTGACGTCAAAGGCAAAAAGGGGGATAGATATAAGTTCTTTCCCAAAAGCCTGAAAAATGAGTGTTAAGGGAAAAAGGGAACCGTAGCAGGCGGTTCCCTTTTTTCGCCGAAAATGAAGACCAAACACGCTTAACAGCTGTGATCCGCAGGGAAAATGCCCTGACTCAGAGTGCTGTTATGGTAAGTGGAAGAAAAAGTGACATCTTCCCCGAACCAGTCCGGAGGGCAGAATGCATTTGCTGCCTCTTCGGTGGGAAATTCTACTTCAGCGAGAAGCAGCCCCTCATAGTCGTCATGGAACAGATCCAGTTCCGCGGTGAGACCGCTGTCCAGCGGGATCAGATACCGGGTTTTGGAAATCAGGATTCCATCCACTTTTGTTTTCAGGTGTTCGTAAGCTTCCCTGGTCAGAGGCAGATTATATTCTTCACGTACCATCAGCCCTTTGGATTTATAGGTCAGCCAGTATTCCTCGTCCTGCCGGCGGATGCGTACGACAGGCGCAGTACAGAGATATCCCTGCTCAATGCAGTGGGAGGGATAGGAATCCAATGGGTCGGGCAGTGTTTGGACCAGATATTTTCTTTCAATTTCCATAAAACAATCATTCCTTTCTTTTATTTTCCGGGATTGATTGAATTTTAGCATAAACAATTTCAGTCGTCCACCTGCAGCCTATGTTCTTTTCCTTCTAAATGTGATACAATGGGCGAAGGAAAAAAGAAACCATCAGGAGGTAGGAACATGGCAAAAATATATGTATTTCTGGCAGACGGATGTGAAGAGATCGAAGCTCTGACCCCGGTGGATATCCTGCGCCGGGCAGGCGAGGAAGTGGTCACTGTTTCTGTCATGGGAAGAAAAGAAGTGACGGGTTCTCATAAGATCACGATCCAGGCGGATACTGTGATCGAAGACGGAACGTTTACAGACGGCAGCGTGCTGGTACTGCCGGGCGGAATGCCAGGCACTCTGAATCTTGGAAAAAATGAAAAGCTCAAAGAGCTGATTCTGTCCTATCACAGGGAGGGAAAACGATTGGCTGCGATCTGTGCGGCGCCCAGTGTTCTTGGGAAATTGGGTGTGCTGGAAGGAAGACAGGCGGTCTGCTTCCCGGGCTTTGAGGAACAGTTAAAAGGCGCGTCCGTTCTCCAGGTGCCTGCTGTTACAGACGGAACGATCACTACCGGACGGGGCATGGGAGCAGCCGTGGATTTTTCGCTGGAACTGCTGACTCAGCTGCAGGGAAAAGAGGCGGCAGAGGAGATGGCAGAGAAAATCATTGCCAGGTAACGCTCTGCGCGTGTCCGAAAGTTGGTAAAAAGAAAAAAATACTGGCGTTTTTTTCAGGAATATGATATACTCCAATAATGACTGTAGAGTGGAGAAGTGTGCTGGCTTTCGATACCGGCTGCTTTTCAGATAAACAAGGAGGAAATATTTATCATGAGTGTACAGGTTGAAAATCTGGAAAAGAACATGGCAAAACTTACGATTGAAGTTACAGCCGAAGATCTGGAGAAAGCTTTAAATGCAGCATACCAGAGACAGAAAAAGAATATCAGCATCCCGGGCTTCCGTAAAGGCAAAGTGCCGAGAGCAATGGTAGAAAAAATGTACGGCCCGGCCGTATTCTATGAAGATGCAGTAAACAGCCTGATCCCGCAGGAGTATGCGAAAGCGGCAGACGAAAGCGGACTGGATATCGTTTCCCAGCCGGAAATCGATGTTGTACAGATCGAAAAAGGAAAACCGTTTATCTTCACAGCAGAAGTTGCTGTAAAACCGGAAGTAACCCTGGGCGAGTACAAGGGACTGGAAGTTCCGAAGGCAGATCTGGAAGTTACTGACGAGGAGATCGAGGCAGAACTGAAGAAAGAGCAGGAGAAGAACGCAAGAACGATCCATGTGGAAGATCGTGCGGCACAGGAAGGCGACAAAGTAACCATCGATTTCGAGGGATTCGTTGACGGCGTTGCTTTCGAAGGCGGAGCAGGAAAAGATTATCCGCTGACTCTGGGCTCCAAAACCTTCATCCCGGGCTTTGAAGAGCAGCTGGTAGGCGTTGCTCTGGAGCAACCGGTAGATGTAAACGTAACCTTCCCGGAAGATTATCAGGCAGAAGAGCTGAAAGGCAAAGAGGCAGTATTCAAATGTGTGATCCACAAGATCGAAGCAAAAGAACTGCCGGAGCTGGATGATGATTTCGCGAAAGACGTTTCCGAGTTCGATACTCTGGAAGAGTACAAAAAAGAGATCAAAGACAACATCGAGAAGAGAAAAGCAGACGCTGCAAAGACAGAAAAAGAAAACGCAGTGGTAGACAAAGCGATCGAGAACGCGCAGATGGACATTCCGGAGGCGATGGTAAAAACTCAGATCAACCAGATGATCGATGACTTTGCAAGAAGAATCCAGTCTCAGGGTCTGACCATGGAGCAGTACATGCAGTTTACAGGATCCACCAGAGAGACCATGCAGGAGCAGATGAGACCGCAGGCAATGAAGAGAATCCAGAGCAGACTGGTTCTTGAGAAAGTTGCAGAGGTTGAGAACATTCAGATCTCCGATGAGAAGCTGGATGAGGAACTGACCAAGATGGCTGAAATGTACAAGATGGAACTTGATAAGTTCAAAGAGCTGGTAGATGACTATCAGAAAGACCAGATGAAGAAAGATCTGGCTGTACAGGAAGCCGTAACTCTGATGGCGGAAAACGCAAAAGAGGTAGAGGTAAAGGCAGAGGAGGAGTAATCCTTCCGGATCAAACCGTAAAGCTCTGAAACATTTTGTAACCGTTCACGAAGGTCTGCGCGTTTCTGCGCAGACCGCAACCATAGATAGGAGGCCCTGAAATGAGTTTAGTACCTTATGTCATTGAACAGACCAGCAGAGGGGAGAGAAGTTATGACATTTATTCCAGGCTGCTGAAAGACCGTATCATTTTCCTCGGGGAAGAGGTCAATGATGTGTCTGCCAACCTGATCGTTGCACAGCTTCTGTTTCTGGAATCAGAGGATCCGGGAAAGGATATTCATCTGTATATCAACAGTCCGGGTGGTTCTGTTACTGCAGGTATGGCGATTTACGACACGATGCAGTATATCAAATGTGACGTTTCCACAATCTGTATGGGAATGGCGGCAAGCATGGGTGCCTTCTTACTGGCCGGAGGTACAAAAGGCAAACGCCTTGCACTTCCGAACGCTGAAATCATGATCCATCAGCCGTCCGGCGGCGCGCAGGGACAGGCAACCGAGATCAAGATCGTTGCCGACCATATCCTGAAGACCAAGAAAAAGCTCAACGAGATCCTGTCCGCCAATACAGGACAGCCTCTGGAGCGCGTCGAGATCGATACGGAGCGCGACAACTATATGTCAGCACAGGAAGCGGTAGAGTACGGCCTGATCGACCATGTAATTGAGAAACGATAAATGATAAATCGGTAAACGATAAGAAAAGGTGTCCCGAAAGTGTGTGTTCCAAAGGCTTTTGTGGCACCTTTTTGCCAAAAAGGAAAATCTCATTGGAAAGGAAGTAAAAAAATGGCAATAAAAGGGAATGATATGAGAATCCGTTGTTCCTTTTGCGGTAAGACAGAAGATCAGGTGCATAAACTGATCGCGGGTCCGGATGGAGCGTATATCTGCGACGAATGTGTGGAAATCTGCTCTGAGATCATCCAGGAGGAGATGGAAGAAGAATACGCACAGGTGGATTCCGATGAGATCAATCTGATGAAGCCAAAAGAAATCAAGGCATTTTTGGATGAATACGTCATCGGCCAGGATGAGGCGAAAAAAGCGCTTTCCGTGGCTGTTTACAATCATTATAAACGTGTGCTCTCCGGAGACACCTCCGATGTGGAGCTGCAGAAGAGCAATATTCTGATGCTGGGGCCGACCGGCTGCGGCAAGACGATGCTTGCGCAGACCCTGGCAAGGCTTTTGAACGTACCGTTTGCCATTGCAGACGCGACGGCGCTGACAGAAGCCGGTTATGTCGGTGAAGATGTGGAAAATATTCTGCTGAAGCTGATCCAGGCAGCAGATTACGATATGGAACGTGCACAGCACGGAATTATCTATATAGATGAGATCGATAAGATCACAAGAAAATCAGAAAACGCGTCCATCACCCGTGATGTATCGGGAGAAGGCGTACAGCAGGCGCTTCTGAAAATCCTGGAAGGAACCGTTGCATCCGTTCCGCCTCAGGGAGGAAGAAAACATCCGCATCAGGAGTTCCTGCAGATTGATACCACCAATATTCTGTTTATCTGCGGCGGTGCGTTTGAAGGTCTGGAGAAGATCATCGAGGCACGCCAGGATGCAAAATCCATCGGATTCAATGCACAGATCCGTGAGAAGAATGAACAGAATGTGGGCAAACTGCTCAAGGATGTCATGCCGCAGGATTTTGTGAAGTTCGGTATGATCCCTGAGTTTATCGGCCGTGTTCCGGTGGTTGTGACCCTGAATGCGCTGGATGAGGAATCCCTGATCCAGATCCTGAAAGAGCCGAAAAATTCTCTGGTGAAACAGTATCAGAAGCTGTTCGAGCTGGACGGCGTGAAACTGGAGTTTGATGATGAGGCTCTGAAGGCGATTGCCGAGAAATCTCTGGAGAGAAAGACAGGCGCCCGCGGTCTGCGTGCGATCATGGAATCCACGATGATGGATGTCATGTTTGACGCGCCGTCGGACAATACGATTCAGGAATGCCGCATTACCAGAGAGGCTGTGGAGAAAAAAGCGCAGCCGGTACTGGTACACGGAGAGCCTGCGCCCCTGCCGAGACGTTCCACGAAACGCCGCACAGGAGGAAGGCCTGAGACTGCCTGAACCGAAGAAAAAGAAGTACAGACATAGTAACCGTTCCGTTGCTGAACGGTTATCGGACATACATCAGGAGGAAAAACATGAGTGAATTGATCAGAATTCTGCCGGCGATCGCCCTTCGCGGGACCACGATTCTGCCAGATATGATCGTACACTTTGATATCAGCAGGAGTCGTTCGATAAAAGCTGTGGAAGAGGCGATGCTGCATGACCAGAAAGTATTTCTTGTGACTCAGAAAGACCCGGATACGGAAGTACCGGGTCTGCTTGACGTGTATAAGATAGGAACTGTTGCCACGGTCAAACAGGTGGTGAAGCTTCCGAAAGGCGTGCTCCGCATCCTTGTGGAAGGAGAAAAGCGTGCGGAACTGCTGGGTTTTGAACCGAACGACGAGTGGCTGGAGGCTGAGATCGAAGGATTTGATCATCTGGAGGAAAAGCCGCTGACAGAGAACGAGCAGGAGGCTATGAGCCGGAATCTGAAGGAACTCTTTACGATCTACTGCCGTTCCGGACAGAAGATCAGCCAGGAACTTGCCGTACAGATCATGGAGAATGAGAGCCTGGAGCGTCTGGTGGACCAGATTGCCATCAATCTTCCCATTGATTATGAACAGCGGCAGAAGCTGCTGGAGGCAGTGGCGCTCACCGAGCGGTACGAACTGCTCTGCACGATCCTTGCCAATGAAGTGGAGATTATGGAGATTCGCCTGGAACTGCAGAGCAGGATCAAAGAGCGGATCGACAAGAACCAGAAGGAATATATTTTAAGAGAACAGCTCAGACTGATCAGGGAAGAGCTTGGAGAGGACAATGTCCAGTCGGAGATCGAGGGCTACAGGAAAGCGGCTGCTGCACTGAAGGCATCCAAAGAAGTGAAGGAAAAGATCAATGAGGAAATCCGCCGCTTTGAAAATGTGGGAGGAAATCCATCGGAAGGAGCGGTAATCCGCGGATATATTGAGACGCTGCTTGGTCTTCCGTGGGACAAGACTTCAAGAGACAATCAGAATCTTGCGAAAGCGCGGGAGATCCTGGAGGCGGATCATTACGGTCTGACGAAAGTAAAAGAAAGGATCCTGGAATATCTGGCTGTACGTACGCTGACGAAAAAAGGCGACAGCCCGATCCTTTGCCTGGTCGGCCCTCCGGGAACCGGAAAAACATCCATCGCCCGCTCTGTGGCGAAAGCCCTGAACAAAAAATACGTCCGCATTTCTCTGGGAGGCGTGCGGGATGAAGCGGAGATCCGCGGTCATAGAAGAACCTATGTGGGAGCGATGCCGGGACGGATCGTTCAGAGTCTGCACCAGGCGGGAGTAAAAAATCCTCTGATGCTTCTGGATGAGATCGATAAGGTCAGCTCCGATTACAAAGGAGACACCGCGTCTGCGCTTCTGGAGGTTCTGGATTCCGAGCAAAACAACAAATTTACCGACCACTACGTGGAGATTCCGGTGGATCTGTCGGAAGTGCTGTTTATCGCGACCGCCAACGACGTACAGACGATCCCGCGGCCATTGCTGGACCGTATGGAACTGATCGAGATCACCAGCTATACGGAGAATGAAAAACAGCATATCGGCCGTGAACATCTGATCCCGAAACAGATGAAAAACAACGGAATCAAGGAATCACAGCTGACGATCACCGACGAAGCTCTGGAAGAGATCATCAGTGGGTATACTAAGGAAGCCGGCGTCCGTTCTCTGGAGCGTCAGATCGGACGCATCTGCCGCAGGACGGCACGGAAGCTTCTGGAAGAGAAGCAGGATCACGTGGAAGTGACAAAGGATAATCTGGAAGAATTTCTGGACCGCCGCCGCTTCGATTATGTGAAGAAAAATGATAAGCCGGAGGTTGGAATTGTCCGCGGCCTGGCATGGACTTCTGTGGGAGGAGATACCCTCCAGATTGAAGTCAATGTGATGCCGGGAACAGGAGATTTTATGCTGACCGGTCAGCTCGGAGATGTGATGAAAGAATCCGCCCAGGCGGGAATCAGTTATATCCGCTCCATTGCCGGGGAATATCAGATTGAAGAGAACTTTTTTGAGAAACACGATATACATATCCATATACCGGAGGGCGCCGTTCCGAAGGACGGTCCGTCTGCGGGAATCACGATGGCGACCGCGATGATCTCAGCAATCCTCAATGTGCCGGTGCGGGCAGATCTGGCAATGACAGGAGAGATCACCCTGCGCGGCAGGGTACTGCCCATCGGAGGTCTGAAAGAAAAACTGCTGGCTGCGAAAAAGGCGGGGATCACGACGGTTCTGGTGCCGGAAAAAAACCGGTTGGATGTGGATGAAATGGATCATGAGATTACAGACGGACTTACCATCTGTTTCGTGAACAACATGAAAGAGGTTCTTGACCGGGCGCTTCTGAAGGAAGAAAAGTGAACAGGGGTAAAAAAATATGGTATTAAGAAAGGTAGAACTGCAGTATGTCTGCGGAATCACCAGCAAACTGCCGGATACCGGCCAGCCGGAAGTGGCCTTTGCGGGAAAATCGAATGTGGGGAAATCCTCCCTGATCAATGCGCTGATGAACCGTAAGGCGCTGGCACGCACCAGCGCCCAGCCTGGCAAGACGCAGACGATCAATTACTATCATATCAACGACGATCTGTATCTGGTGGATCTTCCCGGGTACGGTTACGCGAAGGTTTCTGAGGAGATCAAGGCGAAATGGGGAAAGATGATTGAGAATTATCTCCATACCTCCCCAACCCTTCGGGCAGTCTTTCTGCTGATCGATATCCGCCATGCGCCGTCCGCCAACGATGTGGTCATGTATGACTGGGTAATCCGCAATGGATTTCAGCCGATCATCATTGCCACAAAGCTGGACAAGATCAAGCGGAGCCAGGTGGCGAAGCAGGTGAAGCTTCTGAAGACAACCCTGAACGTGGTACCCGGCACACCGGTGATCCCGTTTTCCGCACAGACGAAGCAGGGACGGGAAGAAATCTGGAAACTGATCGAACAATTTATCTCTATGCCGGCGGAAGAAACGCCGGAACAGGAGTAAGGATATGGGAATTATAAGAGCTGCAAAGCTGGGCTTTGATTATTTCAGATATGAAGAGGAAGGCGCGGAGCCGGAGGCGACCAGGGCGATCGATGATGTGAACCTGGACATCCAGGCAGGGCAGTTTATCGCGGTGCTCGGACATAACGGCAGCGGAAAATCCACACTGGCAAAACATATCAACGGTCTGCTGGTGCCGACGGAAGGAACGCTGTGGGTGGATAACATGGATACTTCCGAGGAGGAAGACATCTGGAAGATCCGCCAGAAAGCCGGGATGGTTTTCCAGAATCCGGACAATCAGATCATCGGAAGCGTCGTGGAGGAGGATGTTGGATTCGGTCCGGAGAACATCGGAGTCCCGACGGAGGAAATCTGGAAGCGGGTGGATGAAAGCCTTCAGGCGACGGGAATGGTAGCCTACCGCCACCACTCGCCCAATAAACTGTCCGGCGGACAGAAGCAGAGGGTCGCGATCGCCGGAGTGATGGCGATGCGCCCGGAATGTATCGTACTGGACGAACCGACGGCGATGCTGGATCCCAACGGCAGAAAGGAAGTTCTGAAAGCTGTCCGGGAACTGAACGAAAAAGAAGGAGTCACGGTCATCCTGATCACCCATTACATGGAAGAGGTGGTCTTTGCGGATCACGTTTTTGTGATGGATCAGGGACGCGTGGTGATGCAGGGAACTCCAAGAGAAGTATTTTCCCGCGTGGAAGAATTAAAGGCGCTTCGGCTGGATGTGCCGCAGGTGACGCTTCTCGCCCATGAGCTGAAGCAGGCGGGCGTGGAGATTCCGGACGGGATATTGACGATAGAGGAATTGGTGGACGCATTATGTCAGTAGAATTAAAAGATGTGACTTATACCTACAGCCCGGGAACCGCTTATGAGATGCATGCCCTGGAACATGTGTCGATGGAAATCCAGGACGGTCAGTTTGTCGGAGTGATCGGTCATACCGGCAGCGGAAAGTCCACGCTGGTACAGCATTTCAACGGGCTGATCCGGCCGACCTCGGGACACGTTTATTACAACGGGGAGGATATCTGGCAGGAAGGCTACAACCTCCGGGAACTGCGCAGTCATGTGGGACTGGTGTTTCAGTATCCGGAACATCAGCTGTTTGAGACAGACGTTCTTACCGACGTCTGTTTCGGACCAAAGAATCAGGGACTTTCTCCGGAAGAATGTAAGGAGCGCGCGAAAGAGGCTCTGCAGCATGTAGGGCTGGATGAAAGCTATTATGAAAAATCCCCCTTTGAGCTGTCCGGCGGACAGAAACGCAGGGTGGCGATCGCGGGAGTCCTGGCGATGAATCCTTCCTTTCTGATCCTGGACGAGCCGACGGCTGGTCTGGACCCGAAGGGAAGAGACGAGATCCTGGATCAGCTGGCGCTGCTGCATGAGACCAGAGGGATCTCCATTATGCTGGTCTCCCACAGTATGGAAGATATCGCCAGATATGTGGAGCGGATCATCGTGATGAACAAAGGCCATGTGGCGTTCGACGATACGCCGAAAGAGGTATTCTCCCACTATAAAGAACTGGAAGAGATGGGACTTGCGGCGCCGCAGATGACCTATATTATGCATGCGTTGAAGGAAAGAGGAATGGATGTGGACGTCACGGCAACCACCGTGGAGGAAGCGAAGGATTCCATCCTGAAAGCGCTGAAAAAGAGAAAGGCATAAAGAACCATGTTACGAGATATCACAATAGGACAGTACTATCCGGCGGATTCTGTTCTTCACCGTATGGATCCGAGGGTAAAATTTATAGGGACGCTGGCGTATATCATCTCGCTGTTTTTGTTTCATAGCTGGGGATATGTGCTGGGAACCGTGTTTCTGATCAGTATGATCGTACTCTCCAAAGTCCCCTTCAAATTTATGGTCAGAGGTCTGAAATCCATCGTGGTTCTTCTGATGATCACGCTGGTGTTCAATATTCTGTTTACGCCGGGTGAAGCGGTCGTGACGATCTGGAAGATCCATATCACCAAGGAAGGACTGATCCTGGCGGCGCGTATGGGAATCCGTCTGATCTTTCTGATCATCGGAGCTTCTATCATGACGCTGACCACCACACCGAATCAGCTGACAGACGGACTGGAAAGCCTGCTGGGGCCGTTGAAGAAGATCCATGTGCCGGTACACGAAGTGGCAATGATGATGTCCATTGCGCTCCGGTTTATCCCCATCCTTCTGGAGGAGACGGACAAGATCATGAAGGCGCAGATGGCGAGGGGAGCAGATTTTGAGAGCGGAAACCTGATCCAGAAAGTGAAAAATATGATACCGCTGCTGGTGCCGCTGTTCATTTCCGCTTTCCGCCGTGCCAACGACCTGGCGCTGGCAATGGAAGCCCGCTGCTATCACGGCGGCGATGGACGGACACAGATGAAACCGCTCCGTTATCAGAAGAGAGATTATGCGGCATATGCCGTTCTGGCGGTGTATTTTGGAATCAGCATCCTGTGTGCGGTATTCGGCTTTTGATGCACGAAAAGCCATGGAAACAGTCGGAAAAGGAAAAAGAATGAGACGTATAAAACTGATCGTTGCATACGATGGAACCAATTACTGCGGCTGGCAGGTACAGCCCAACGGGCTTTCCGTGCAGGAAGTGCTGAACCGCGCTCTGAGCGACCTGTTCGGCGTACCGGTCACTACAATCGGAGCGAGCCGTACAGACGCGGGCGTGCATGCCCTGGGAAATGTGGCGGTTTTTGACACGGAAGCGCGGATGCCGGCGGAGCGGGCAGCTTTCGCTCTGAACACCCGTCTTCCGGAAGATATCCGGATCCAGGGGTCTGAAGAAGTGCCGCCGGAGTTTCATCCCAGATTTACCCAGACCATAAAGACTTATGAATACCGGATCCTGAACCGGACATTTGCAGACCCGTGCCGCCGGCTCAATTCCACTTTCTGGTATGGAAAGCTGGATACGGATGCCATGCAGAAAGCAGCGGCATATCTGGAAGGAACTCATGATTTCAAAAGTCTTGCCACCGCGAATCCTGCGGTCACGGATACCGTCCGCACCATCTATAAAACCCGCTTGTGGAAAGAAGAGGATATGATCCACTTCCAGATCACCGGAAACGGGTTTCTTTACAACATGGTCCGGATCATTGTCGGAACTCTGATGGAGATCGGCAAAGGAACCTGGCCTCCGGAACAGATGCAGACGATCCTGGAGGCAAAAGACCGGTCCCAGGCAGGTCCTACCGCACGCCCGGAGGGACTGACACTCCTTAAAATCGAATACCCTGAGTGGGAAAGATGAAATTTGTAACCGTTCAGCTAGCTGAACGGTTACGGCATCCGCCCATGAAAAATCGCTTCGCGATGGCGCGGATGCCCACAGGCACTACGTTTTCATACGGTCTGCGCAGTAAATGCGCAGACCTGGTTGAATACTTACTGAAATTTGACAAAATGCGGAAAAAACAGTTGACATTGATAATTCTGTATAATATAATATCTCAATGTGACATAGTATGAAAACGCCGAGACCATTAGCCCCGGTGAGGCGGTTTTTCTAATATATGCAACAAATAAGTGAAAATTAACAGGAGGTTATATCCATGAACACCTTTATGGCAAATCCAGATAAGATTGAAAGAAAATGGTATGTAGTAGATGCAGATGGATGTACATTGGGACGTCTGGCATCTGAAGTAGCAAGCGTACTGCGCGGAAAAAACAAACCGCAGTATACTCCGAACGTAGACACCGGAGATTATGTAATCGTAATCAACGCTGACAAGATCAACGTAACAGGCAAGAAGCTGGATCAGAAGATCTACTACAGACATTCCGAATATGTTGGTGGTATGAAAGAGACAACTCTTCGTGAGATGATGGCGAAAAAGCCGGAGAAGGTAGTTGAACTTGCAGTAAAAGGCATGCTTCCAAAAGGACCTCTGGGAAGACAGATGTACACCAAACTTCATGTATACGCTGGTGCAGAGCATCCGCACGCAGCTCAGAAGCCTGAAGTATTAACATTTTAATAGGGAGGTAAAAAACATTGGCTAGCGCAAAATTCTACGGAACCGGAAGAAGAAAAAAATCTATCGCAAGAGTATACCTTGTACCGGGTACAGGTAATATCACAATCAATAAAAGAGATATCGACGAGTATCTGGGTCTGGAGACCTTAAAGGTAATCGTTCGTCAGCCTCTGGTAGCTACAGAGACAAGTGATAAATTTGACGTAATCGTAAACGTACACGGCGGCGGTTACACAGGACAGGCTGGTGCAATCCGTCACGGAATCGCACGTGCACTGCTTCAGGCAGACGCTGACTACAGACCAGTTCTGAAGAAAGCAGGATACCTGACTCGTGATCCGAGAATGAAAGAGAGAAAGAAGTACGGCCTCAAGGCTGCCCGTCGCGCTCCGCAGTTCAGCAAGCGCTAAACTTTATCAAAAGTGGTCAAAAACCCCGGAACTACGCGGTTTCCGGGGTTTTTCCTTTTCAAATGGTTTGACGCAATTTGACAGAACGAAGCCTCTTTTAACCCGTTTTCTATGGGTTAAATGGTGGACAACCACCCCAAAAAGAGGGCTTATGGGTTAAAAAATAGGACAACCGAGACGCGATTTTGGGATGCCAAGGGGATGTTTATTTATACATCTCCAAGAGACCTTTTTCGTGAAAACGGTTTGTCTGAATTTGACCTAATTTGAACAAAAGAGAATAAATCTAATCGCCAAGCGCTCAGTATTTTCTACTGGGCGCTTTTTGCGTTTCCGGGGAATTTCATTCCGGGATAAGAAAAGGCCGTCACTTTCAATTTTTGAAGTGGCGGCTTTTTCTATTTCCAGAAGCCATAGAACAATTCAGAAATGAGGTGAAGTCATTGAACACGCAAATCATCGCCATCGCCAACCAGAAAGGCGGCGTTGGCAAGACAACCACCTGCGCGAACCTGGGGATTGGGCTGGCGCAGGCCGGAAAGAAAGTGCTGCTGATCGACGGGGACCCGCAAGGCAGCCTGACCATCAGCCTGGGCCACCCCCAGCCGGACAAGCTGCCCTTTACCCTGTCCGACGCGATGGGCCGTATCCTGATGGACGAGCCGCTGCGCCCCGGCGAGGGTATCCTGCACCACCCGGAGGGCGTTGACCTGATGCCCGCAGACATCCAGCTCTCCGGCATGGAGGTCTCCCTGGTGAACGCCATGAGCCGAGAGACCATCCTGCGGCAGTATCTGGACACGCTCAAGGGACAGTATTCCCATATCCTGATTGACTGCCAGCCATCCCTGGGTATGCTCACGGTCAACGCCCTGGCCGCCGCCAACAGGGTCATAATCCCCGTTCAGGCGGAGTACCTGCCCGCCAAGGGCCTGGAACAGCTGCTCCAGACCGTAAACAAGGTGAAGCGGCAGATCAACCCCAAGCTCCAGATCGACGGCATATTGCTGACGATGGTGGACAACCGCACCAACTTCGCCAAGGAGATTGCCGCCCTGCTGCGGGAGACCTATGGCAGCAAAATCAAGGTGTTCGGCACCGAGATTCCCCATTCTGTCCGGGCAAAGGAGATCAGCGCCGAGGGCAAAAGCATTTTTGCCCATGACCCTAATGGCAAGGTGGCCGAGGGCTATAAGAATCTGACCAAGGAGGTGATAAAACTTGAAAAGCAGCGCGAAAAAAGTAGAGCTGGCTCCATACGATGATTTGTTTTCCACCGAGGAAAGCCGCCAGGATGCCAAGCTGGAGAAGATACAGGAAATTCCGCTGTCTGAGCTGCACCCATTTAAGGGGCATCCCTTCAAAGTCAAGGATGACGAGGCCATGATGGAGACCGCCGACAGCGTTCGGCAGTATGGTGTTCTGGTTCCGGCGATCGCCCGCCCGGACCCGGAGGGCGGCTATGAGCTGGTTGCCGGTCACAGGCGGCACCGGGCCAGTGAGCTGGCCGAGAAAGAAACCATGCCTGTCATTGTCCGAGACCTGGACGATGATGCTGCCACTATCATCATGGTGGACAGCAACTTACAACGTGAAAGCCTGCTCCCCAGCGAAAGGGCCTTTGCTTACAAGATGAAGCTGGAGGCTATGAAACACCAAGGCGCACGGGGGGACTTAACTTCGTCCCAACTTGGGACGAAGTTGCGTGCAGATGAATTGTTGGCGCAGCAGGCTGGTTCGAGTAGGAACCAGGTGCAGCGCTATATCCGCCTGACGGAGCTGATTCCCGAACTGCTGGATATGGTCGATGAAAAGAAAATCGCCCTCAATCCGGCTTATGAGCTGTCCTTTCTCAAAAAAGAAGAACAGCGGGATTTGCTGGACGCGATGGACAGCGAACAGGCTACCCCCTCTCTCTCCCAGGCTCAGCGACTCAAGAAATACAGCCAGGAGGGACATCTGACCCTCGATATGATGCGCGTCATCATGGGTGAGGAAAAGAAAAGTGATCTCGACAAAGTGACTTTCACCTCCGACACCCTGCGGAAGTATTTCCCCAAAAGCTATACGCCCCAGCGGATGCAGGAAACCATTATCAAACTGCTGGAGGCGTGGCAGAAGAAGCGCCAGAGAGACCAGGAACGATGAAAGGAGCCGCCTATGAGGGATATTTCAGCCCGTGAGCTGAAAGGACACAATATCTTGGCCGTAGAGCGTTTTCAGGACAGCACCCGCTGGATGATCGAGTTTTCCGTTCAGCGCCCTTGTTCCTACGGCTGCCCCGGCGATGATATGCGGCTGTTTCTTACGGAGGACGGGTATCAGGCCGCCCTCGTAAGCCAGAAGCGTCGGGAAATCAAAATCAAGCGGTATGCCCGTGTGATCGAGGGCCATGTGCTCGACTTCAAACCGGACAAGCGCCGCCGCCACCCGTAAACTCATTATCACTACGAAAGGAAAGGAATGAATATGTGTACTGTCCAGAGCATCAAAGATGCCATCCGGGAAAGTTGCCAGTCCCAGTATGATATGGAATCCACCGACATTGACCGGGTTTTGCAGACCCTCCCGTTTTCGGAGCATGAGCCGATGTTCAGTCATCCGCCGAAGTACAAGCGTCCTTACCGGCCCTGGCAGAACAACAAAAACAGCTGAAAGCCACAGTCTTTTTCACGAAGGATTGTGGCTTTTTTCATGCCCTAAAATTAGAAAGGAGTGAAGTCAATGGCCGTTTTTCGCATTGAACGGACCAAAGATTATACCGTGATGAGCAATCATCACCTGCGGAACCACGAACTATCCCTCAAGGCAAAGGGGCTTCTTTCCATGATGTTATCCCTGCCTGATGACTGGAACTATACTACCCGTGGACTTGCGAAAATCTGCAAGGAGGGCGTTGATGCCATCGGCAGTGCGCTGCGGGAGTTGGAAACCGCCGGTTACATCGTGCGGAACCAGCTGCGGGACCAACAAGGCCGGATCAGCGACACCGAGTATGTGATTTATGAGAAACCCCAGCCCAGGCAGCCAGAAACGCCAAGGCCGGATACGGCTGTACCAGATACGGCTTCACCAGATACGGAAAACCCGTATCTGGATAAACCGGATACGGAAAAGCCCGCAGAATTAAATATAGAGAAACCAAATACTCAAAAACAAAATACTCATGGAGCAAGTACCGATTCCATTCCCTTCCGGGAAACAGCGGCAGCACAGCTGCCGGAACGGAAAGGAAGGGATGCGATGTCTGTCTCAGAGATGGAAAGTTATCGGGATTTGATTCTGGAGAACATCGAGTATGACCACCTGTGCCGGGAGTTTACCACCTACCGGGAGGACCTGGACGAGATTGTGGAGCTGATGGTGGAGACCGTCTGCGCCAAGCGGAAAACCACCCGGATCGCTGGCAGCGACTTCCCCCATGAGGTGGTCCGCTCCCGTTTTTTGAAGCTGGATTGCTCCCACATCGAGTTTGTCATGGAATGCCTGCGGAACAATACCACCGAAATCCGCAACATGAAGCAGTATCTGCTTGCGGTGCTGTTTAATGCGCCGACCACGATCAGCAACCACTACACCGCACAAGTCAACCACGATATGTACGCAGGCGGCTGGTAAACAGCCGCTTTTCTGCTACCCGAAAACACCGGGAGAAAGGATTTTGCCATGAAACGACCTCTTGCCTACATTACGGCTCCCTGGAGCAACAGCCAGTATGAGAACGCCGAGAGCGCTGCGGCCTACTGTCGTCAGGTGTACGACGCCGGGTATTCGCCCATCTGCCCGGTGCTGTTCCTGCCTACCTTCCTCAAGGACGAGATTCCCCAGGAACACAAGGACGGGCTGGATATGGCGCGGGACTACCTGCGCCGGTCCCATGTGCTGGTGGTCTGCGGCCACGGCATCGACGAGACCGTGAAGAATGACATCGCCACCGCTGAGCGCCTGCGGATCACCGCTACCACCCTGGACGGTATCCTGACTGTGAAAGGCCAGGGACGCGGGAAAGGAGGTGCGCGCCATGCCTGAGCGTAAGACCGTGGGCCAGCTGATGGAGGAAATGCGGCTCAAGGCCGGGGCGCAGAACTACCACGGCCATGAGTACATGGATTTGGAGCGGTTTGCCGAGGACACCCGGCACATGATTATCTTCGATGTGCTGACCCACGATTCGCCGGTGGGCTGGAAAGGCGAACGGACCCGCCTGTTTCTGACGGAGGCCGGATACCAGAAAAGCCTGGAGAACCAGGAAAAGGGCCACATCAAGATTCTCAGCCATGCCAAGGTGCGCCAGGGACATCTGTACTATGACCGCTCCGATCAGCTGCGTTGAAAGGAGCCTGCCATGATGAAATACCTGCTGCGGCGGCTGGTGGTCCCGCCTTAGTATCAAGCGCCACCCCTGCAAAATCCGTGGAAAGGAGGCGATGACCTATGCAGGAGGAAGTGGAAAACAGGACTTTGACGCTGGTAGTCAGCGGAACAAAGTTTACCGGGCGGCTGTTTAAGGCCGCCATCACCAAGTACCTTGCCCACCGCAAGGAAAAGAAGCTGCAAAAGCAGAAAAGCCGGGATACCCCCGTGATTCCCCACGGCAAACAGACGGTGAAGCAGCTGATCGGCCAGAATCAGGGCGTTTCCAACATCGAGATCACCGACCCCTCCATCAAGGAGTTTGAAAAGATCGCCAGGAAATACGGCGTTGACTATGCGGTGAAGAAGGACCGCAGCAGCTCCCCGCCCAAGTACCTGATCTTTTTCAAAGGCCGCGATGCGGATGCCCTGACCGCTGCCTTTACCGAGTACACCGGCAAGAAGGTCAGAAAGGCGCAGAAAACAGAGCGTCCGTCCGTGCTGGCAAAGCTGAGCCAGTTCAAAGAGCTGGTGAAACACGCCGTTGTGGACCGGAACAAGCGGAAGGAGCTGGAACGATGAAGATGAAAAAGCAACTTGACATCAAAAAGCTCCTTTTGCTGAATATGCCCTATATCCTGATGGGGCTGTTCGCAACCAACTTCGGTGAAGGATGGCGGATGGCCGTGGGTGCGGACGCTTCGGCAAAAATGCTTTCGTTCTTCTCCACGCTGCCGGTGGCGCTGGCCAGCTGGTGGCCCAGCCTGCACCCTTTGGACCTGCTGGTGGGGCTGTGCTGCGGCGCTGGCCTGCGATTGGCCGTGTATCTCAAAAGCAAGAACGCCAAGAAGTACCGGCACGGTATGGAGTATGGCAGCGCCCGCTGGGGCACCCATGAGGACATCGCACCCTACATCGACCCGGTGTTCCAGAACAATGTGATTCTGACTAAAACCGAGAGCCTGACCATGAACAGCCGCCCCAAGGACCCCAAGACCGCCAGAAACAAAAATGTGCTGGTGATCGGTGGCTCCGGTTCCGGCAAGACCCGCTTCTGGCTGAAACCGAACCTGATGCAGATGCACAGCTCCTATGTGGTGACAGACCCAAAAGGCACCATCCTGGTGGAGTGCGGCAAAATGCTTCAGCGCGGCACACCCAAGCTGGGCAAGGACGGCAAGCCCATGAAGGATAAGCACGGCAAGGACATCTATGAGCCTTATCGGATCAAAGTCCTCAATACCATCAACTTCAAGAAGTCCATGCACTATAATCCCTTTGCCTACATCCACTCCGAAAAGGACATCTTGAAACTGGTCACGACGCTGATCGCCAACACCAAGGGCGAGGGCAAGGCCGGGGACGATTTTTGGGTTAAGGCCGAGACGCTTTTGTACTGCGCCCTCATTGGGTATATCCACTACGAGGCCCCGGTGGAGGAACAGAATTTCTCCACCCTCATCGAGTTCATCAACGCGATGGAGGTCCGGGAGGATGACGAGGAGTTCAAGAACCCCGTGGACCTGATGTTTGACGCGCTGGAGGCAGAGAAGCCCAACCACTTCGCCGTCCGTCAGTACAAAAAGTACAAGCTGGCTGCGGGCAAAACCGCAAAATCCATCCTGATTTCCTGCGGTGCGCGCCTTGCCGTGTTCGACTTCGACGGCACCAGCATCGCGGGCAACTCGCCCGTGCTGCTCGTGCAGCACCTCATGGAGCGCGGCATGCTGCGCAAGCGGGTGATCTTCCGCATCCTCTTGTGGGCGGCGGCCTACAAACTGCGCCTGCCCCAGAACGAGAGCAAGGTGCGCAGCCTGGTGTTCACGGCGTTCGAAGGGCGATCGGCCGAGGAGGTGGACCGATTCCTGGCCGACTTCTACGACGAGCGCATCGCGCCGCTGTTCAGGCCCGAGGCGGATGCCGCCATGCGCGCCCACGCCGAGGCGGGGGACACCGTGGTGGTCATCTCGGCCACGTTCGAGCCTATCATCCTGCGCGCCATGGAGCGCCATCCGTTCGACAACCAGATATCCACGCGCATGAGCGTGGCCACCGACGGCACCTACACCCGCGCGGTGGAGGGTCTGCCGGTGGAGGGGGAGGAGAAGCTGGCTGCCGTGCGCCGCTTCGGCGACAGCCGTTTCGGGCCGGGCAACTGGGAGCTCGCCTACGCGTACGGCGACCATCATTCCGACCGCGCCGTGCTGTCGGCCGCGGAGCACCCCCGCGCCGTGTCGCCTGATCGGCCGCTCGCCCGCACCGCGCGCGAAAAGGGCTGGGAGATCCTCGACTGGTAGAGCCTTGCGCTCATACCCTTCGGGTTGCTTACGTTTTGGGGTTTTTGCGGTTCGGCCTATGCGGGGGCTTTCTTCTTGGGTAAAATGTGACCTGGACATAGTCATTTTCTCGCGACGTGCGATCACATCGAAAAGGAGGTTGGGTCCATGTTTGAGAACGATGCGAACAGCTCGCCCAGCCAGAACGACGAGCATAGCAATTCCTCGACCGAGTACCTGCGGCTCGCTTCCCAGGCGTGCGCTTCGGGCGACGCGGTCCTCGGCATGCATCTGTACCTGGCGGCGTTCGAGCGCGCGCAGCACGGCGAAGGCTCCGCCGTCGACGAAGCGGCGCTCGAGGGCCTGAAGCAGGCCTGGCAGCTGGCCTGCAAGCTCAAGGAGCGCTCCATCGCCGAATACGCGTTCGAGCGCCTCGAGCCCTACCTGTCCTCGGACGAGGCCGCGGCTTGCGCCGAGCAGCTGCAGAGCCTCGCGCTCGACAAGCTGGAGGAGTACGGCCTTTCGCGTGAGGACCTGGAGGACATGACCGACATGATCTCCCAGGACTTCCTGGGCTTCGATGCCGCGCGCCTCATGCGGGTGGAGCACGTCACCGAGCCGTCTTCGGCGTGCGTCGCCGAGGCTGCGCCGCAGGCCGCTCAGAGCGCCGCGGCGGACGAGGGCGGCGAGGAGGGCGAAAAGGCCCCGTCCGTCTCCGAGGTGCAGAAGTCGCTCGCCGAGGCCATCCAGGCATGCGGCGACGATGCCGACGCTCATGCGGTGGTGTCGTCCCTCGAGAACATAACGTATCGCGAGCTCGTGGGCTACGACGAGACCGTGAAGCTCATGCGCGACTTCGGGGTGGGCATGCAGCACGACGAGCGCTTCCAAGAGCTGGTGGAGCTGCTGAACGCGCGCCACGGCCTGGACCGCATGCCGGCCTCCGACGCGCTGCTGTTCCGTTCTCCGGCGCGCGAGGACGCGAACCGATTCATGGCGGCCACGCTGGGCGAGCTGGGGCTGCCGGCCATCCGCATGCACATGGAGGAGAACCTTCAGGGGATGCCGGTGCTGTGCGTCATGGCGCAGGCCGACCGCCAGCCGAAGCTCAACGCGGCGCGCAACGCCTTCGAGGGCGCGGGCGTGCTCATGCTGGAGGACCTGGATCTGTGGATGTCGCCCATGGTGGAGTCGGCCGGCGACGATCTGGGCGGGTTCATCATGGCCAGCCTGTCGCGGGGCGCGCGCGAGGCCATCAGCCTCATCCGCTCGGCGGTGGACAACCCCGACGTGTACGTGCTCGCCAGCGCCTCCGACGCCTGCGAGATCGACCCGTTCTTCTACGACATGCTGGAGCCGCTGACGGTGGTGGACATCGGCGTGCCCACCGAGCAGGAGCGCGCCGAGATCTGGGATG
>OLQE01000107.1_pt1 | contig 73059 bp, 86 predicted proteins | sample 1643161 | NCBI WGS metagenome assembly OLQE01 (sample SAMEA3136650, study PRJEB25190) | human gut metagenome
CGGCGGGGTATCGGATGTGCCGGAAAGGTCTTGCTGTGCTGCCAATCCTTTGGGCTGCCGGTATTTTGTCCGTTATTTTGCTGGTACGCCAATGGGCAGCGGTTCTTCTTGCAGCGGTGGTAAGCATGATAGCTGCGGTGCTATATCTGGCCTTTGCGGACGCCTATGATTTTTACAGTGCTGGCGTTGCAAAGAAAGCCGTCCGGCATACAGGTCGCACCGGGAACGTGATCACCTACTTGATGCGCTATTTGATGGCGAACAGGACTTATCTTGTCAACACCGTGGGCTTATGTGGGATTGCCTGCTTTTTGCCTCTGTTGTTCGGTGAATTTCAAGGACTGAATATGTTTCCTATCGGCCTTGCGATCCTTTGCTTAAACACCCCCATCTGTACGCTGCTGTCCTGCGACCCGGATTTGGAGCAGGCAATCCGTATGCTTCCCGGACAGGCAGGGCAATTTTGTCGGAAATATTGCCTGTTTATCTTTGCGGTCAATGGAATTGTCGCCAGTATCTACTTTTTCAGTTGGCAGATTGTCAACGGTAGTCTCGATTTTGTCCATGCGGGGACACTTCTTATATTTGCCCTGCAAAGCGCCATCTTTTCGGTCATTCTGGAATGGAAACATCCGATCCGTGGCTGGAAAACCGAAAGTGATTTGTGGCACCATCCACGTAAATACCTTGTTCCGTTAATTATGCTGCTGGTTGCGGCATTTGTAGGCACATGGACACTGGCCCTTTGGCTATGTGCTGCTGTTTTACTGATAGAGTGCTGTGTTTTGCTTTTTGTGACGAGGAGGGCTTGACAATGAAACATACAAGATGCTGCCCAAAGTGTCATTCGGATAACATCGTGCGTGTGCCGGATAATCCGGGACGTTATGCCAGCGGAAACAATATCTATACCACAACTATAACCTTGTTTGGAAAAATTCCAGTGATCCGCTATGTTTGCTGTGACTGCGGCTATGTAGAGAACTGGGTAGAAAACAAACCTGAGTTAGACGAAATCAAAAGGACTTTTGGATAAGGAGGCGTTACATGGGCTGGGATATTGATGTACGCGAAAAAGTGTATCAGCGCCTTGCCAATGAGCTTTTCTTTCGTATTTTGCGTGGAGAGTATGCGTTGGGAGCCAAGCTGCCTTCTTATATAGACCTTGCAAAACAGGCTGGGAGCAGCCCGGAAACCGTCAGAAAGGCGATCCGGGCACTACAACAGCATGGTGTGATTGAGAAAACACGGTGGGGATATTTTGTGACTTCGGATAAAGCTGCTATAACGGCGTTCCGAGAACGATACCTTGCCTCTGTGGAGGAAGAATATCATAACGCATTGACAAAAGTAAAAATCTAAAAATCACGATAAACAATCCTGCCCCGCCCAACGGGGAAAGAAAAAAACCGTTGCGGGGCAGGTGCTTTCGTGCGCTCATTTTACAATTTTAATCAAGCACGATTCCGATAACATTGTGGTGTTGAATAAGGAGGAGCTAAACAATATCGCTGATACTTTTGAACTGTCCATGCAGTTCCGAATCATAACGGAATATGTGGCTCCCAATTATGAAAATGTATATCCAGATGACATCACAAAATATATGGAGCCTATTTCGTGGGAAGCACACTTTGGTGAATCATATTTTATTACCATTACCGGTGATAAGACGAATGGGTATAAAGTTACATTAAAATAACATGCAAGGCCGATTGGAGCAATCCAGTCGGCTTTTTCCATATCTGAAAAGAGTACAGCCCCCTTTACATAGTCAGCTACCCCTACAAGGGGCGGCTAATCTACGGCTATGTAAAGGGGGCTGTATTTTTTTATGCCTTTTTACGATTCAGAAGCCATCGAACGGGCAAGGCAGGTGGACTTGCTCACCTACCTGCAGACCTGCGAACCCCAGGAGTTGGTCCATGTGTCCGGTAACGTCTACTGCACCAAGACCCATGACAGCCTGCGGATTTCCAACGGCAAATGGTGCTGGTTTTCCCGCGGGATCGGCGGTTACAGCGCGCTGGACTATCTTATAAAGGTCAATGGCTATTCCTTTTTGGAGGCCATGGAAACTATCTCCGGCATGACTGCCATCCCGCCGCCTTCCTTTGTGCCAGCGCCGAAGGAGGAAAAGCCTAAGCACCTGCTTCTGCCCCAGGCCGCCCCGGATAACCGGGCGATGATGGCCTATCTCAAGGGGCGGGGCATTGACCAGGAGATTTTGGACTACTGCGTTCAGACCGGGCGGATTTACGAGAGCCGGAACAAGGGCCACAGCAACGTGGTTTTTGTGGGCTTCGACAAGGATGGCAAGGCGCGGTTCGGCTGCCTGCGGGGAATCAGTGAAGCCCGGTTCCACGGGGATTTAAGCGGCAGTGATAAGCACTTTTCCTTCGCCCTGCCCGCTTGCGTGGAAAATCCGGCAGTCCATCTGTGCGAGTGCGCCATTGATGTGATGTCCTATGCCACTCTCTGCAAGCTGGACGGGATCGACTGGCGGCGGCACAATCTGCTGTCCCTGGCCGGGGTGTACCAGCCGAAGAAAAAGATGGAGGAAAGCAAGCTGCCGGTGGCCCTCACCCGATTTTTGGATGACCACCCCCATGTGAAAACCGTCTATCTCCATTTGGACAATGACACGGCTGGCCGGCTGGCGGCCAAGGCAATCATGGCTGTCATGCCGGAGGGCTACCGGGTGGAGAACAAACCGCCGCCCCGTGGAAAGGATGTGAATGATTTTCTGTGCCACCGGCTGGGGATTCCCATTCGGGGTAGCCACGGCAAAGAGCCGGAGCGGTGAGTGCCGGTTTTGCAGCTTCGACAGATTCTCCCTCTTGCAAATTGTTATCATATATGTTAACATTAAAGCAGTGAGGTGAGAGTATGGATGAACTGCGCAAACGGCAGAAAATCATATCCCAGCTTGTGGAGGCCCGTCTGGAGCAGGGCATTTCCCAGGCAGAACTGGCAAGGCGGCTGGGAATCCAGCGTTCCGGCATTAACCGCCTGGAAAGTGGGACACAGAACCCCACGCTTGATATGATCTTAAAAATCGCCTCGGCGCTGGGGAAGGATGTTTCACTGGAACTGAACGACAAGGAGGAGCCTATGAGTCATGTTTACAGTCTCCGCATTTATGATACGGAGCTAATGCGCTTTTCTATGGAAAAGCAGGGCTTGTCCGGCCTTGTGGCTGAAATCTTATACACCAACGAGGAGCAGGCCCATTTGCTGCCTTTGGATATGGAGCGCACCGGCGAGGGCGTCATCCATTGGCTGGAGCGGCGGGTTATCCCTAAAAACCGCGCCTTTGTGGACGAGATTCTGAAAACCCTTGGCCTCGGCCATAACGACACGAAGGGAATCATCGACGTGTGCAAGGGGCTGTCGCTGAACGACAGCTATTGGGTGGTGCCGGAAGGATTTGAGGGGAAATTCTTCCAATACAATCTTTACGAAAACCGCTTTTCCGAGATACTGGCGCTGGTGGCCTATACCGGCGCAGGCGGGAGCCGGCAGGCGTTTACCACATCCCCGGAGCTGACCACAGGCGGTATGCTGCCCAAGGCGTGGCGCTATGTGGACCACGATGGGATTTATCTCTATAAGGGCGGCACGACCGGCGCGTCCAATACGGGCCGGGAGCCGTACTGCGAGTATTATGCTTCGCAGATTGCGGAAACCATGCGTCTGAACGCCGTGCATTATGACCTGGAGAATTGGAAAGGCATTACCGCCTCTAAGTGCGCCCTGTTTACCAACATCGACACAGCCTATATCCCCATCGGGCGCATTGTCCGAACCGGGGGCATTGCCGCCTGCCTTGCCTACTACGACAAGCTGGGGCCGGAGTTTTCCGAGCAAATCCGCAGTATGCTGGTGTTTGACGCCCTGATTTACAATGAGGACCGCCACTTTGGAAACTTTGGCGTCCTGCGGGATAACCACAGCGGCAACATTATTGCGCCCGCCCCCATTTTTGACAACGGGCTGTCCCTGTTCTGCTATGCCGGTAAGGAAGATTATGCGAATCTGGACGAGTATGCAAAAACCCGTTCTAACCCCTACAACATCTCCTATGAGGAAGTGTGTGCAGAGGTCATGGGGCCAAAGCAGAAAGAGCAGCTTCGCCGCATGATCGGGTTCCGGTTCAAGCGCCACGAAAGCCTGGGCCTGCCGGAAGAACATTTGCAGGCCATTGAGAAGCATTTGGAGAGCCGGGTGCGTAAGCTGCTGGCAATCCCCACCCGTCATCTGAAACAGGAGAAGGCGCGGTAAAAACGAATATCTTTTTTGGAGAGCGTTCTGAAAATGGACGCTCTTTTTTGCTGCCCATTTTTAGAGAGGAGCGTGAGCGATGAACCATTATGATGTTACCATCCGGGAAACGCTGGAGGTGAAAATAAAGGTGGCGGCAAACAGCCGGGAGGAGGCCGAGCAGTTTGCCAGGGACCAATGGAAACGCGGCGAAGTCGTTCTGGACGCCAGCCATTTTACCGGCGTGGAGTTCCATGCCAAGCGGTATTCCCGTGACCGGGGCGAGCGATGAGTTCTTTTTTCGACTGTCCCAGATTCCCCGCAGGGGAATGGAATGTAGCTGTACCAGCAAGCATCGCCTTTGTGATACCACAAAGGCCGCTTGTTAGGGGGAACGCCCCCTAATACCCCTTTTGAAAGGATGGAGGTTTTCATGGAAGGATTGTTTTTTGCCATTGGATTTCTGCTGGGCGGTGTGGTCGGCGTGCTGATTATGTGCCTGCTTCAAATCAACCGCATAGGCAGAAAGGAGGATTCAGAAGAATGAGAAAACGCAACGTACACGTCCAGTTCTGGCTGGACAAAAAAGAGGCGGAAGCCTTTAACAAGAAAGTAAAACGCAGCGGCCTTTCCCGCGAGGCGTACCTGCGCCATCTGGTGAACGGCCTGGTTCCCCAGGACGCGCCGCCGCCCGCCTACTACGACTTTATGCGGGAGCTTCACCGGATCGGCGGCAACCTCAACCAGATCGCCCAGAAAGCCCATGTGCTGGGCGTCATTGATGAGCGCCGCTACGATGAGGAAATGCGGAAGTTTGACCAGCTTGTCCGGGACATCACCAAAGCGGTGATCCTGCCCAAGCCAATGGAGTAACCATGGCTACTACGTCCATCTGGCGGGTGAACGGCTGGCTGGGCAAGGTCCTCATCTATATCGAGAATCCAGACAAGACCGAAAATCCTGATTTCTTTGAAAAACAGGATATGGATGGTAAGGAGGCCCAGGGCCTTGCGGATGTGATCGAGTATGCCGTTCAGCAACAAAAAACAAGCAAGGCGGTGGAAAGCGAAGGCGAAACGGTCATGCGGCAGTTTGTTTCCGGGGTGAATTGCAGCCCCTCTACTGCCCGCGATGAGATGATAGCGGTAAAAAAGCGGTTTGGAAAGGAGAACGGGACTGTGGCCTACCACGGCTATCAGAGCTTTGCCCCCGGCGAGGCCACGCCGGAGCTGGCCCATGAGATCGGCCTTGCCCTGGCAAAAAAGCTGTGGGGTGAAAAATACCAGGTGCTGGTGGCTACCCATCTGGACAGGGAAAATCATCTGCACAATCATTTTGTAGTAAACACCGTTTCCTTCGTGGACGGAATCAAATACCACCGTACCGAGCAAGATTATTTCGATATGCAGCGGGAATCCGACCGGCTGTGCCGCGAGTATGGGCTTTCTGTCATTGAGAACCCCCAGCGGGGAAAATCCAAGCACTACGGGGAATGGCGGGTCGAGCAGGAAGGCCGTCCCACCTATCTCTCCCTCATCAAAGCCGATGTGGATACTGCCATCCGCCAGTCTATGACGGAACGGCAGTTTTTTTATCATCTGCGGCAGATGGGCTACGACATCAAGGTGGGCAAGGATATTACGGTCCGCCCGCCGAATTACCCCCGTGGACGCAAGCTCATGCGTAACTTTGGCGAGGACTACTCGATGGAGAACATCCGCAGGCGGATTTTAGCCCAGCGCCGCCCCCAGCGGGAACACAGGCCGGAGCCGTTTCGGTGCAGGCTCCACGGGGATTTGAAACAGGCCAAAAAGGTGACGGGGTTCCGCGCCCTCTACTTCCACTACTGCTATCTGCTGGGGGTATTCCCCCAAAAGCAGAACCGTCCGCCCAGGCGGGTGCCTCATGCACTGCGGGAGGATTTGATCCGGGCGCAGGAGCTTACCGACGAAGCCCGCCTTCTCTCCCGCCACCGCATTGACACCCTGGAGCAGCTTAACGCCTATCGGTCCGATGTGGAATCTCAGCTTGCCGGCCTGACGGAACAGCGGAAAAGCCTGTACCGGAAACTTCGCACCAAGGCAGTGCTGGCCGACCCAGCCCAGCAGGAACACATTCGGGCTGAGATCTCCAAACTATCTGTGCAGATCAAGGAGCTGCGCCGGGAGGTGAAGCTGTGCGGGGATATTGCCCTGCGCTCCACTTCTATCAAGGATAAGATACAGGCCGTCCGTGAGGAAGTCTCCGGCAGGGATGAGAAAGCCCGCCAGGAGCCGGAGCAGGGCCGGGCGGCTCCCCCAGGAAGGAGATGATTTTCGATGTATAACTCAGGCGACGCGGCGGAGCAAGTGGTACGGATGAGTCTGGAGGGTGCTGAATTTGCCCTCAAGATCACCGGTTCTGCTGCTAAAAATCTGGCCGCCGCCCTTTACACGGTTTTGAAAGACCAGAAAAAGACCAAGGGCAAAGCCCGCATTGAAGCTATGCTGCGGGAAAAGCGCCCCCTAAAGGTTTATACCATCAAGAAGGAGGATTGCCCGGAGTTTGCCAAGCAAGCCAAGGGGTACGGGATTCTCTATGCACCCATCCCGGTGAAGAAAGGCGACGACACCATCGACATTCTGGTGTTCGAGGATGACGCCGCCAGAGCCAACCGGATCGTGGAGAAGTTCAAGCTCACCGTTGTGGATACGGCTTCGATCAAGGAGGATATTGAGAAATCCCGCGAACAGCGCGGCAGCGAACCCGCCGCGCCGGAGCAGGCCATGCCGGAAAAGAGCGAGGACGATCAGCTTTTGGATGAGCTGATGGAAAAGCCCGTCCAGAAGGAGAAATCTCAGCCGGAGAACCCTGCTGCAGAGAAGAACGCCCCTTTTGCTCCAGCGGCGGAAAAATCCCCTCCGTCCGAGCCTACCTCCGAGAGCAGCAGCAAGTCCGCAAGGGGTACTTCTGATGGGGCCGAAAAGCCTTCCGTCCGGCAGGAGCTGCGGGACATCCAGGCCCAGCGGAAGAAGGAGGCGGAGGCTGCCAGGGCCGAGGAGCCGGCTGCGCCCCAGAAGAAGGCAGCTCAGAAAACCACACGGCACCAGCCGCCCAAACCCAAAAAGAAACCCAAATCGAAAGAGAGGTAATCTGTGATGAATAACTTTGACGATCTGTTTGAACAGCAGCCCCAGGCGGAGACCGCGCCGCAGAAACAGGAAAGCCGGAAAGAGCGCCCTAAGCGCCAGTGGTGGCAGGTAAAAGAGGAAAAGCAGCGGAAAGAAGCCTATGCCACCCTGGACCGGATTTTTGGAGAGTTCTCTGAGGGTACGGGCAGTATGGAGGCATATCTGGATGTGCAGAGCCGTTTTCCCTTCCACTCTGCCCGCAATGCGCTGCTGATTGGTGATAAATGCCCTCATGCAGAGCGTATCCACGGCGAAAAAGGATGGAAAGATATGGGGTTTACTGTGCTGGAAGAAGAAAAACGCCTGCCCATCATCATTCTGGAGCCGGGCAAGGCATACCGGCGTGAGGATGGCAGCGTGGGCCAGAACTTTTACGCCAAGGAAGTCTATGATATTTCCCAGACTACGGCGCGGGATCAGGTTCAACCCCAGGTGCGCTACGATGACCGTCTGCTCTTAAAGGGCCTGATTGCCAGTTCCCCGGTGCCCATCCGGGCCGTGGAGGAACTGCCACAGGGCCGTGGGGCCATGTTTTCTGCAGAGCAGAACGCCATCCTGGTGAAAAAGGGCATGGACGCGCCGGACATCTTCCGCTGTGTTTCTCTGGAGGTTGCCAACGTGCAGCTTGCCCGAAGCATGGACGGCTATTCCAGAGAGACAGATGGCTACAAAGCCTATGCTGTCAGCTATATGCTCTGCAAGCGGTATGGCGTGGACGCCAAAGAGTATGAGATTTCCAAATTGGACGGCGTATTTCAGGGGCAGGTCCCCAGGGAGGATATTCCTGCGGCCCTCACCGATATGCGGGACGCTTTCAAATCCCTCAATGGCCGTATGGCCAGGGCTATGGGCCTCACCCGCGACAGCAAGCAAAAAGACCAGGAACGGTAAAGGAGGTATGAGCGATGGAAAGACAGGAAAAAGTCGTCCTCACCCTGGACAGCTATGAGCATGGGATCATGATTCGCGCCCTCAATGAGCTGCGCAACGATATGCTGGAGGAACAGCGCGACCCCGGCCCGGTGGAGGATGTTCTGCTGAAAACCATTGACGCCCCTCGTCGTCGCGGGCTGCACTCTCTCGTTTCGCCCGCAGGCGGGCAAAAGCTCGACCGTTCCGCCGCTCCTCCTCTCCCCACAAAGTCAGACGACTTTGCGGGGACCCCCAAGAAAGGAAAGCGCCGGGATGAAGCCAGATAATAAGGCGGGCGGCCCCTGGCTCTATGCCCTGGGGCTGGTCCCGGTGATCTGGTTCGCCCTGCTGATTGCGCCTGCCATTTCCGGGGGACTTTCGGAGATCGTCAGCGCCCTGCCTGCGGCAATGAACAATCCATTCAAAATCGTGTGGTGTGAGGACAGTGTAAAAACTGTCCTCATTTTTATTGCCGCCTATGGGCTGGGCATTGGCATTTATCTTTCTTCCCGGCGCAATTACAGACGAGGTGAAGAACACGGTTCCGCCAAATGGGGCGATCCGCGGGCCGTGAATAAGAAATACCGGGACAAGGACCCGTTCAAAAACCGCATTTTCACCCAGCACGTCCGCATGGGGCTGGATGGCCGGAAGCACCGCCGCAACCTCAACACCTTGGTGGTGGGCGGCAGCGGCGCGGGAAAAAGCCGCTTCTATGCCAAAGTGAACATCTGCCAATGCAATACGTCCCTTTTTATTTTGGACTGTAAGGGGGAACTGCTTCGTGACTGCGGCGGCCTGTTGGAACAGATGGGCTATGAGATCAAGGTGGTGGACCTTCTGAACATGGAGAAAAGCCATTGCTACAATCCCTTTGCCTATCTGAAATCCGACAACGATGTGCAGAAGATGGTGACGAATCTTTTCAAAGCCACCACTCCGAAAGGGAGCCAGTCCAACGACCCTTTCTGGGATACTGCGGCCAGTATGCTCCTCATGGCGCTGGTGTTTTATCTGTGGTACGAAGCGCCGGAGGATGAGAAGAATTTCCCCATGATTATGGAGATGCTCCGAGCCGGGGAGGTGCGGGAGGATGATGATTCCTACCAATCGCCGCTTGACGAACTGTTTGACCGGCTGGAAATGCGCTCCCCGGATCACATCGCTGTGAAGTATTACAAGGATTACCGTTCCGGCTCTGCCAAAACGCTGAAATCCATCCAAATCACCTTGGCGTCCCGCCTGGAAAAATTCAATCTTTCTTCGGTGGCGGCTCTTACCGCCACGGATGAACTGGACCTTTCCAGCCTGGGCGAGAAAAAAGTGGCACTCTTTGCCCTCATCCCGGACAACGACGCCAGCTTCAATTTCTTGGTAAGTTTGCTGTATGCCAGCACTTTCCAGGAACTTTTTTATTCTGCCGACCGGGTACACGGCGGGAGCCTGCCCACACCGGTGCATTTTCTCATGGATGAGTTCGCCAACGTGAGCTTGCCGGATGATTTCGACAAGCTGCTGGCCACCATGCGCTCCCGGAATATCAGCGTTTCCATCATCATTCAGAACATTGCCCAGCTCAAGGCGCTGTTTGAAAAGCAATGGGAATCCATCATCGGCAACTGTGATGAATTTTTGTACCTGGGCGGCAATGAAACGTCCACTCACAAGCTGATCTCTGAGAACTACCTGGGGAAAAGCACCCTCTGGCTGGACACCTACGGCAAGAGCACCGGGCATTCCGGCAGCTACTCCACCAACAACCAGATCACGGGCCGGGAGCTGATGACGCCCGATGAGGTCCGTATGCTGGACAATAACCTGGCCCTGCTCTTTATCCGTGGCGAAGCGCCGCTGATGGATGAAAAGTATGACCTTTTGAAACATCCCAACATCAAGTACACCACCGATGGCGGCGCGCCTGTCTATTCCCACGGCGGCACTGAAAACGCCGTGGCGGATATGACCATTGGCCGCCTCACCCCCGGCGACCTTGCCAATATCCAGGAACCGGAAACCCTTTACGAACTTCTGTCCGATGAGGACATGGAGAATATCTTTCAATTCAAGGAGGACACCCAAAATGAAACTGTTTAAGAAGGAAAGCAAGCAGAAGAAAGAAACCCGCAGCCTGCCCATGGGCAAAAAGAGCCGGAGCGCCTTTGCTGTTTATGCGGCCCTGGTGCTCATGCTGTGCTGCTGCACCACTACGGCCTTTGCTGCCAGCGACCCGTTGACGGTTATCAACAATCTCAGTGATTTCATCTTCGGCCTGATCCGCGCCATTGGTATGATCCTGCTGGGCTTCGGCGTGGTACAGATCGGCTTGTCTCTCAAATCCCACGACCCCAGCCAGCGGGCCAACGGTTTTCTTACCTTGGCCGGCGGTGTTGTGATTACGTTTGCGAAGGAGATTTTGACCCTGATTACCGGCTGATTCTAATAACGGCAGTGTGGGGGCAGGCCCATGGCGGCCTGCCCCTTACCGTTGCCGGAAAGGAGGTTGTTGAATGTCCGATAACTGGGTTGTTCAAAATTTGCAAAATGCCCTCGACACCTGGAACAAGTACCTGTCCGAGATCTGGCAGCTCATTACGCAATCACCGGAACAGTTTAAGGGCGGCTCCATATGGGGCGTCATTGTCAATATCCACGACGCGGTGCGGGCCATTGGCCTTGCGCTTTTGGTGCTGTTCTTTGTAGTGGGCGTTATGCGCACCTGCGGCAGCTTTGCCGAGGTAAAGAAACCGGAGCACGCCTTAAAGCTGTTTATCCGGTTCGCCATTGCCAAGGGCGTCGTGACCTATGGGCTGGAGCTGATGATGGCCCTCTTTAATATCGTCCAGGGCCTCGTTTCAACAATAATGAACGCGGCGGGCTTTGGAACCGCGCAGCAGACGGTTCTCCCCCAGGAGATTGTCACGGCGGTGGAAAGCTGCGGCTTTTTCGAGAGTATCCCCCTCTGGGCGGTGACGCTTATCGGCGGGCTGTTTATCACAGTCCTCAGCTTCATTATGATAATGACCGTCTACGGGAGATTTTTTAAGCTCTATTTATACACGGCCATCGCGCCGGTGCCACTCTCTACCTTTGCAGGGGAACCAACGCAAAATGTGGGCAAGAGCTTTATCAAGAGCTATGCCGCCGTGTGTTTGGAAGGGGCCATCATCGTGCTGGCCTGCATTATCTTTTCCCTGTTCGCGGCGTCCCCGCCTGCCATTGACCCCAATGCGGCGGCAGTCACGCAGGTATGGAGCTATATTGGGGAGCTGGTATTTAACATGTTAGTTTTAGTGGGGGCAGTAAAGATGGCCGACCGCGTGGTGCGCGAGATGATGGGCCTGTAAAAAAGGAGGAAAACAAATGCGTTATCAAACCTATGTGCTGCACTTGATTGATGGAACCGCCATCCCAATGGTGGAGGATTACGACCTGCCCGCTGAAAAGGGAATTGTGGGCCACTTCTCCAAAGCAGCCCCTGACGAGATTTTTACCGTGGGCGACCGGCTGCTGGGCTTTGCCTATATCCCCAAGAGCAGCATTGTTTACCTGGAAACCGGCGATGTGATTGTGAGGTGATATTTTGGAAGTCAAGATCAACCGGGAAATCCGCAACTACACCGAATCCATGTTTTTCGGGCTGAGTATGCGGCAGTTCATCTTTTCTGTCCTCGCCTGCGGCGTGGCCGTGGGCCTTTATTTTATCCTGCGCCCCTACTTTGGGGTGGAAACCCTGTCCTGGATGTGCATTTTGGGGGCGGCCCCCTTTGCCATGCTGGGGTTCATCACCTATCACGGTATGACGGCGGAACAATTTATCTGGGCGTGGCTGCGCTCGGAAATGCTGGAGCCGAAGGAGTTTAAGTTCGAGGACAGCAACTACTACTATGCGGCTCTGAAAGATACCATCGAGGAGCTGCAAACCGGGCGGCCCGGCAAGAAGCGCCGGAAGGAGCCGAAACACTTTAGCAAACGGAAGGAGGCCAAGCATGATTAAGACCATCAAAACCATGTCTAAGCAGGAAAAGGAGCGTTACACCGTCCCCCGGAAGGTGCAGGATGTGATCCCAGTCCGCCGTATCTGGCCGGACGGCATCTTCCTTGTGGGGAACAAGTTCTCCAAAACCTATAAATTCAGCGACATCAACTATCTGGTGGCCAGCCGGGAGGATAAGGAATCCATGTTTCTCACCTATTCGGAGCTGCTCAATTCCCTGGATTCCGGTGCGGTGACGAAAATCACCATCAATAACCGCCGTATGAATCAGGCCAGCTTTGAAACGTCCATCCTCATGCCCATGCAGGGGGATTTCCGGGATGAGTACCGGGGGGAATATAACCAAATGCTGCTGGATAAAGCCACCGGAGCCAACGGCATTACCCAGGAGAAGTATATCACCATCTCCGTGGTGAAAAAGGACGTTGAGGAGGCCCGCGCCTATTTTTCTCGTGTGGGAGCCGACCTGATTTCTCACTTTGCGGCCCTTGGCTCCAAGTGCGTGGAGCTGGACGCCACCGAGCGCCTGCGTATCCTGCACGACTTCTACCGCCAGGGCGAGGAATCCGAGTTTGTTTTCAACGCCCGCGAGATGATGAAGCGGGGCCACAGCTTCAAGGACTATATCTGCCCGGATGGGATCGAGAAAAACAGCGACTATCTGAAGCTGGGCGGCAAATTCTGCCGGGTGCTGTTCCTCAAAGACTACGCCTCTTATATTAAGGATAACATGGTGACGGAGCTGACGGATTTTAACCGCAATCTGATGTTCTCCATCGACATTGTGCCGGTTCCCACGGATGAGGCCGTGCGGGAGGTGGAAAACCGCCTGCTGGGTGTGGAAACCAACATCACCAACTGGCAGCGCCGCCAGAACGCCAACAACAACTTCTCTGCTGTGGTCCCCTACGATATGGAATTGCAGCGCAAAGAGAGCAAGGAGTTTTTGGATGACCTCACCACCCGCGACCAGAGGATGATGTTCGCGGTGATGACCCTGGCCATCACCGCCGACACCAAGGAGCAGCTTGACAGCGATACCGAAGCGGTGCTTTCCGTGGCGCGAAAGCACATGTGCCAGCTTGCGGTGCTCAAGTTCCAGCAGCTTGATGGCCTGAACACCGCCCTGCCCATCGGGGTGCGGAAAATCAACGCCTTCCGTACCCTCACCACGGAATCCCTGGCCGTATTCATCCCCTTCAAGGTACAGGAGATCCAGGATAAGGGCGGCATTTACTTCGGAGAGAACGCCATTTCCCACAACCTCATCATGTGCAACAAGGCGAACCTTTTGAACCAGTCGGCCTTCCTGCTGGGCGTACCTGGCGCGGGCAAGTCCTTCAGCGCCAAGGAACTGATCGCGTTCCTTATGCTCCACCCGGATTACGCAAATGACGACATCCTGATCTGTGACCCGGAGGGAGAATTTGGCGCACTCGTCAAAGCCCTGGGCCGAGAAAAAGCGACAGTGGCCCACCTGGTGGCGGGCGGCAAAGACCGCCTCAACGCCATGTATATGGTAGAGGGCTACGGTGAGCAAAACCCCATCGTGGAAAAGAGCCAGTTTGTCATGTCCCTCATCGAGCAGATCGACAAGCGCGGCGTGGGGCCGCAGCATAAATCCATTATCGACCGCTGCACTGCCCTGGTGTACCCGGAGGCGGAGAATGCCGGGAGGGTGGCTACCCTCTGCGACCTGCGCCAAAAACTGCTGGAGCAGCCGGAGGATAAGGCCAAGGAGATCGCCCTTTCCCTGGAGCTGTACACCACCGGCTCTCTGGACATCTTTGGCCGGGAAAGCACGGTGGATTTGAACAAGCCCTATGTGGTGTTCGACATCCACGGCCTGGGCGAGCAGCTAAAGCCTGCCGGTTCCCTGGTCATCACCGATACGATCCTGAACCGCGTCACCCTCAACTGGAAACGGGGCAAGCGCACCCATGTGTTCATCGACGAGTTCCATGTGATGTTTGAGAATGAGCAAAGCGGCATTTTCTTTAATTCCGCATGGAGGCAGTTTAGAAAGCGTGGGGCCTACCCGACTGCTATCACGCAGAACGTGGAGTACCTTTTGGATTCCGTCCAGGCCAGCACCATGCTCTCCAACTCGGAGTTCATCGTCATGCTGAACCAGGCGGCGTCCGACCGGGCAAAGCTGGCGAAGCTCCTCAATATCTCCAATGAGCAGATGAGCTATGTCACCAATGCGGACGCAGGCTGCGGCCTCATCCGGTATGGCAGCGCCCTGGTGCCGTTCATCAACCGGTTCCCCCGTGACACCAAGCTCTATGCCCTGATGACCACCAAGCCCGGTGAAGGCGTATTCGGCGGCGAGGAGGTGCCGGCATGAGCAATCTTCGCTTTGCGTCCCCGGAACACCGGGATTTCTTTTTGAATATGATGAGCGAGGCGCGGCGGAACGACTGTTACCACCGGGCCTTTTTCTATGTGATGGGGATTGCCCCGGAAACGCGGGCTAACATCCGCCAGATGTTTGACTTCAAGCAGGACTGCATTGAGCCGGATGGTATGTACGGCGGCTGGCAGACCAGTGGCACCGTCCGGGTGTGCCGCCTTGCTTTTAATCTCTGGAACGGCTACACCGACCCGGAGCACAGTAACGCCTATTCCCCGGAGGATTTGTTCTGCTGCGAGTTTGCGCCTTACTTTATGGAGGGCGTGAAAATCCGTTACCCGGAATACTGCCGGGAGCTGCCCCCTGCGAAAAAGCAGGTGGAACCGGCGCGATGATACTTTTGAGAATGGAGGAATGAACAATGGCTGAACCAGCTCTTGCGCTGCGGGACCATCCGCAGATCATAGACCTGATTTCCGTTTTGGAGCAGAACGGGCTTCAAAAGCAAAAGGAAGAAGTGCAGGCCCTGGTGGGCTATATCGATGGTATGGAAGAAAAGCTGTCACAAATGATGGACGAAATGAAAGAAATGCGTCTGGAGGTGGGCAAGCTCCACGACAAGGGAATCCGCGCCCGGTGCTCCCAGCTTGTGGACACTGTGGAAGGGAAAGTCCGCCAGACCAAGGTGATGGTTTCCACGGCAAAAGAAAACCTCATTTCATCTGCAAAGCAGATGGTGCAGAATTTCCGGGAGAAAGGGCGCTCCGCCCTGTGCCATGCTGCCCAGGCCCTGCGTATCCCCTCGGTTCTTTCCCGGATGGGACGTGGCTTTGCCCATGCGGAAAAAAGCATGGGGCAGCTTGCCGTGAGGCTGGACGCCATGCGGGAAGAATTGCACCAGGCGGGCGACCACATCAAAAACGCCGGGTTTGCCCTTGCGGGAAAGGAACCCCAAGAAAGCAAGGAATTATCTGCGGATAAGGGTGTGCTTGCCAAGCTGCGGAGCTTTGTGCTGTACTGCGGCAAGGCATTTTCTGAGATGGATCGTGACACGGCGCTCACGGTGGAGCGAATCAATGGAGGGCGCTCATCCGTGAAAACCGAGCTGCAGGGGCTGAAATCGGCCCAGACCGGGCAGCGCCGCCAAGCGGCCAGTAAAGAACAGGCGCGATAAGTACAGGAGGGTGAAAATATGAGTGACAAAGTTAAAAGCAGACTGATGATCGCTGGGGCGGCCCTTTGTACCGCCCTTTTCCTTTTCTCCGGGGCTATGCTGGCTCGTGAATACCTGGACCAGAAGCAAAGTGCCGAAGCCTTTGACGAGGTGGCCGGGCTGGTCAAAGAAGATGTGGAGCTGCCCACGCTGGAGCTTGCCGACGAGCCGGCCCAGGAGCCGGAAGAACTCACGGCCTTTGAAAAGTATGCGGATGTGTACGCTCAGAACAGCGACCTGGTGGGCTGGATTTCCATTCCCGGTACCCGGATTGATTACCCCGTCATGCAGACCAAGGATAACCCCAATTTCTATCTGAAGCACGCTTTTGATAAGTCGTACAGCAGCTATGGGGTGCCCTATATGCAGGAAAACTGCGACGTCGGCATTTCCGACAATCTGGTGCTGTACGGCCATCACATGAACAACGGCAGTATGTTCTCCGACCTGTGCAAGTACGAGAGTGAGGATTTCTACCAGGAACACAAGACCATCCGTTTTGATACCCTGGACAGTTTTGGCGAATATGAGGTGATCGCCGCTTTTAAGACGGTGGCCTACTCAGAATCTGGCTTTAAGTATTACCATTTCGTCCGGGCCGAGCAGGAAGAAGATTTTGATGAGTTTATCGCCAAGTGCAAGGAACTGGCGCTCTATGAAACGGGCGTGACTGCGGAATATGGCGACCAGCTCATCACCCTTTCCACCTGCGAGTATTCTCGGACCAACGGGCGGATGGTGGTTGTGGCCAAGCTGCTGGAGGAATAAGGGCGGCCCCGCCCTGGGAAGGAGGTGAAGCCCATGGGCAAGGGCATTAAAACAAGAGTTTCTGAGAAAAAAGGCATTAAAGCGATTGATAAAGCGGCGGTTGCTTCTGAACGGATGAAGGAGGCATATATCCGCACTAAGGATAAGGCCGACCACAGCCTGTATGCCGAGGAGGGTTCCCCCGGTGAGTATGCGTCCGACCGCCTTTCCGCTGGGGTGGATAATGTCACCCATGAAGCGGTCCATCAGTTTGATAAACAGGGCCGCAAGGGGGTTCAAACGACCAAGGAGAACATCTCCAAGGTCAAGGAGAAAATCCAGAAGCGGAAAGCCGCAGCCGAACAGCCGAAAAAACAAGCGGCTCGGCAGGCTGGGCAGTCCACCGCACGCTGGAGTGGCCGTCAGGCAGCGGATACGGTTTCCGAGCCGGCCAAGGCGGTCCGTCAGGAGCGCAGGGCCATCAAGACCCTGGACCGCGGCAAGAAAGGCATTAAGACAGTGGACAGGAGCCGCAAAACCATCAAGCAGGCTTCTTCCACAGCCAAGGGGACGATAAAAACCACCAGCAAATCTATCAAAACGGCGGAAAAGACTGCCAAGGCCAGTATCAAGACCAGCCAGCAGGCGGCCAAAGCTGTCCAGAGGACTGCCCAGGCCACGGCGCGGGCTGCCAGGGCTGCGGCCCATGCCGCCCGTGTAGCGGCCCGGACTGCGGTGGTTGCGGCAAAGGCGGCAGTTAAGGCTACGGTTGCGGCGGTGAAAGCCATTATTGCCGCGACCAAGGCGCTGATCGCGGCAATCGCCGCTGGCGGTTGGATTGCTGTGCTGGTGATTATTGTGATCTGCCTCATCGGTATGATTATCGGCTCCTGTTTTGGGATTTTCTTTTCCGGCGAGGATTCGGGCACCGGGCAGACCATGCAGACTGCCGTGCAGGAGATCAATACGGATTACCAGGAGAACCTGGATGAGATCAAGGCGTCCCACAGCTATGATGTGCTGGAGATGTCCGGTTCCCGCGCTGTATGGAAAGAGGTATTGGCGGTTTACGCTGTCAAAACCACCACCGACCCGGACAACGCCCAGGAAGTGGCCACCATGGACGATGAGAAGCTGGAGCTTTTGAAGGACATCTTCTGGCAGATGAATGAGATTTCGTCCAGCACATCCACCCAGACGGAAACGGTGATTGAAACATCCGATGATGGTAACGGAAATATCGTGGAAACGGAAGTAACCGTCACTCGCACCTATCTGTATATCACCGTCAGCCATAAGACCGCCGAGGAAATGGCCGACCAGTTCGGCTTTAACGAGGACCAGCGGGAACAGATGGCGGAGCTCTTAGCCGATGAGAACAATTCCCTGTGGTCCCAGGTGCTTTACGGCATTACCGGAGGGGACGGCGAGATCGTCACGGTGGCGCTCTCCCAGGTGGGCAATGTCGGCGGCGAACCGTACTGGAGCTGGTACGGCTTTGGCAGCCGTGTGGAATGGTGCGCCTGCTTTGTGAGCTGGTGCGCCAATGAGTGCGGTTATATCGAAGCCGGCGTGATCCCGAAGTTTGCGGCCTGCGCGTCCCAGGGTGTTCCCTGGTTCCAGGAGCGCGGGCTGTGGCAGTTGGGAAGCTATGAGCCGCGTTCCGGCGACATCATCTTTTTTGACTGGGATGGCGATATGTCAGCCGACCATGTGGGTATTGTGGAAAAAGTCGAGAATGGCCGTGTCTATACCGTAGAGGGCAACTCCGGTGATTCCGTGCGCCAGAACAGCTATCCTATTGGGTATTCTGATGTGCTGGGCTACGGTTGCCCGGCCTATTAACTCCCTCAAAAAAGGAAAACCCAGCCGCATAGTCGGCTGGGTACATAACTCTGTATGGCCGTATGCGGCAACGCTATCTGAAGGAACACCGGCCCGCCTTTTACAGCAGTTTGATTTTGAGTGAAAAGCTGTACCCGCACCTGTTGGAGATTGACCGGGCGGCGCGGGAACGGATGGACGCCATGCTGCCCCGGATGATGGAGGCGGCGGGCGTTACCGAGGAACTGAAAGCTCGTGACCCTATGCGCTGGGTGGGGCTGATGAACACGCTGAAAGCGCAGGTAGAAGAAACAATTTTTCAAGAAATTATATTTGCCTGATTTGAGAATGAACGTCAGAATAAACCTGACGTTCATTCTTTAGTTATCAAATTTCTGTATTCTCTTGGTAACAATCCGGTTGTCCGTTGGAATTGCCTTGAAAAACTATCAGCCCGTTCATAACCTACGGCTTGTGCGATTTCTGCAATGCTTAACTCGGTTCCGATCAATAAGTGCTGGGCCTGCTCCATTCTCTTGCGAATAATGTAATCCGAAATATTACATCCAAACAGCTCTCCAAATGTGGTCTTTAGTTTTGTTGTTCCCATGTAGGCGATCTTTGATAATTGTTCCAGTGAAACGGGAAATGAATAGTGATGATCGAGGTAATCAGCAACCGCGTTCAGGTTTTCTTCATCCTCTTTTGTAATGCGTATTTTCTTTTTGCGGTCCTGGTTTCGCTTGGCTTCCTCCATAATCAATGCAAGAGCTTCCAATACCTTGCCCTCATAAAACAGCTTTGCAGACATACCGCTGCCGGAGTAGCTTTGAATTTGCTTCAAGAGTGCTACAAGTTGCGGGAAATCTACGCCGAGAACCATTTTCTTAAAGGCGTTTCGCGGGTCAATATATTCACCGCCCAACCGTTCCTTTAAGTAACGGTTGTAGAAATCAGGCATAATGCTGATGCTCACAGATCGAATAGGGACATTTTTGTGATAGACAGCCTGATATGTTTTCTGGCTTCCGCCTATATACGCTCGTAAACTGTTTGGAGATAGCTGATAGTAAGGATGAAATTCTTCACCAGATACAGAGGAATAATACTGTATGGCAAGAAATTCCGGTTCGGGCGATTCCAGAAAGAAATCCTCAAAAAAGTAAAAGTCCTGCTTTGTTATTTCAAACATATTTTCAAAGAAATACTGCCAGAAAACCCCCTTGCCTTTATCCGGGGATAAAGCATAGCAAAACTGATTTTCTTCTGTCTTTGAATTGCCATTGTCTAAAAGAAAACCGCCAGTTGGTAGTAACTGCTGGTATAGTTGTTTTATTTCACTCATGGTCTGATGCCTTTCTAAAATACGCCGATCAGTCGGAAAAATACGGTTGAAAGTCGTTTGTGCCGTTCCTGACTTGTGCTGTCAAAATTGCGCCGCTATAATGGTGTTACGAGGTTAGCCTGCTCTAACCTCGTAAACATTTTACCACCAAATTGCGGTTTCTGCAATGGCCGGGGCGGTGAGAAAGGAGGGAAATGAAAAATGAATTTCAAAGCATCAAAACCCGATGCAAGAATTTTAATTTTGCAAATTGTTGCTGCTTGTATTTTGAGCTTTTATTTTAAGAGTCAGTTGGCGACCTTTTGCTTTTTCCTTGTCATTGATTTTTTGATTCTCTTTTGGTATGGGGCAAAAGTATTTTTCCAAAGGCTTGTTGCGTATGTGTGCTTAAATGCTTTGACCTGGGGCTTGCTTATCGTGGAGATTCCCGTTCTTTCGGTTGTGCTTCCGTCATTCCTTATGATGATCGTCCGGGTGTTTCCAATCTATTTGCTCCTTAAACTGCTCATGGACAAAACGCCTATGGATGAATTGCTGTATTCTTTGGACGCAATACATATTCCTAAATCGTTGTCCATTCCCTTGATGGTGGTATATAGATATGTCCCTACGATATTGCAGGAATTTTGCTATGTGAATGAAAGTCTGAAAATGCGGGGGCTAAATCTATCTGTCAGGAATTTGAAGCACCTGATACCGACCATTGAAAATTACATGGTGCCATTGCTGTTCAGGAGTGAAAAACTTTCGGAAGAATTGTCCGCAGCCTCTTTGTGCAAGGGATTGAGCGTAGAGCGTAACCGTTCTTGCTGCACCGAAGTTAAATTAACTCTTGCTGATTTTCTCTATTTGTTAGGCATGGCAGTCGTGATCTGTGGCTTATTGTATCTTGATTTCTTGAATTTTTAGGAGGTGAATGTATGCAGAATGAAAAAGTAATATGCAACAAATTCTCTTTTGCCTATGATAGCAATACTTTCGGCATCCACGACATTGACCTGACAATTCAGGAGGGAGAATTTATTGTTCTCACAGGAAAAAGCGGCTGCGGAAAAACAACATTGACCCGTTGTATAAACGGATTGATACCTGACTTCTTTGAAGGAACAATCACAGGTTCTTGCCGGGTATGCGGCATGGATATATCGGAACATGAAACAGGGGACTATTCCTCTTATGTTGGTAGTGTGTTTCAAGACCCGCGTTCACAGTTTTTCACGCTCCATGTAAAAACAGAGATTCCTTTTCCCAGTGAAAATTTAGGAACCCCATCCTCTGTCATTCAAGACCGTTTCCGAAATACCGTGAAGCAGCTTAATATATCCAATCTATTAAAGAAAAGCATATTCGAGTTATCCAGCGGCGAGAAACAAAAGGTTGCGATTGCGTCCATTTATACAGCGAATGTTCAGATATATGTCCTTGACGAGCCATCCGCTAATCTGGATTGGGAGGGAACTAAGCAGCTCAAAAAGCTGTTGGGGCAATTAAAGGAACAGGGCTGCACAATCATCATTTCAGAACACAAATTGTACTACTTAAAGGATTTGGCTGATCGTGTTGTGATTCTAAAGGACGGGCAGATCAACACGATTTTGTCAGGAAATGAGTTCAAAGCACAGTCCACGAATTGGTTTCATGACAATGGGCTGCGGCAAGTAAATCTAAAGGATATTGTTTGTAATCCCGCCTCTGTGAAAGCAGCTACCCGTGAGCAAGTTTCTGTCCGCGCTGAAAACCTATCTTTTGGGTATCAGTCAAAACAGCTTCTTTGGAAAGATGTTTCGTTTGAGTGCCAGAGTGGAGATATTGTTGGAATTGTCGGTAAAAATGGAACGGGGAAATCCTCTTTAATCCGCGTTCTCATGGGCTTGGAAAAGCCGAAAAGCGGAAAAATCAGTATCGCCGGTAAATATGCTTCTAAACAGCAGCGTCGCCACAAATCGTTTTATGTTATGCAGGATGTGGATTATCAGTTTTTTGCCGGAAGTGTCATTTCCGAAATGGTAACAGGTTTTGAGAAAAACCCCACCGCCTATGAACGGGCCAGAGAGATTTTAAGGAAGTTTTCTTTGGAGGGATACGAAGATGTCCACCCCTCGACCCTATCAGGGGGACAAAAGCAGAGGCTTTCTATCGCATTGTCCTGTATGAGTGATGCTCCTTTCCTTTACTTTGACGAACCCACAAGTGGACTGGATGCCGAAAACATGAAGCTGGTAAGTGAAACAATTACAGAACAGGCGGCTGCAGGTAAAATCGCATTTGTCATTACCCATGACTACGAATTTGCAGCATCCTTATTTACGTCGCTATTAGTAGTACAGGACGATCATTCCATAAAAAGAATATCTCCTGACGAATATAGATCAGAAACACTATCAAAAATCTTTGAATTGGAGGAATAACGTATGAGTTCAAAAACAAAAGGGAGTAAAAAACTTCGTGACCTGATTCGCGTGGGCGTTTTTAGCGCCTTATGGATTGCAGTGGGCTGGATTATCGGTTGTACGGTAGGCTTCTTCCCGCCTATCATGCTGGCCCTGCCTTGTATTCTCGCGATTTTCGGGGCGCTGATTCTTGTTGTCATGCTTTCTAAAATAACCATCCGGGGCGGAATTTTGATTTCTTCGTTCCTGTTCGGTATTTGCCTGTTTTCTATGGCCCCCTACGGCCTTATGTTTATCTGCACTTTCGTTGGCGGCATTATCGGTGAGATTCTATATGATACTGTGGGTAAGAACAATCACGCCGGTAAAATCATTGGTGTGGTCTGCCCCATGCTTGGCCTTGCGCTCGGTGAATACATACCGCTGTGCTATATGCAGGACGCTTTCAAGGCTTTTTATGCAGAACGGATTACCGGGAACATGGCAAATGCCAGCATGGAGCTGATTAACACGCCTATTGTAGTTGTCCTCACGATTGTTACGATCCTCTGCGCCATCTTAGGCTACCTGTGGGGCGAAAAGATAGCGGCAAAGAGGCTTGCAAAAGGAGGTTCCGACAGTGGCAAAAGAAAATAAGAAAAAAAGTGGTATTCCCCGTCTGTTGGAGCTGGCGGGAGAAAAAAAGACTTTAATGGTGTGGGGGTGCATCCTCTCAACCGCAAATGTGTTCTTTCAGTTAGTCCCGTTCCTGGCCGTATATAACATTATGGCTGAATTGCTGAAAAACGCATCTGATCTCACAAATGCAGATACGGGATTTATGGTCTCATGGGCTGTAAAGGGTATTGTTGGCCTGCTGATCGGTTATGTATTTATGTATTTTGGCGGTATGTTAGGCCATACTGCCGCCTATCGCACGCTCTACGGTATTCGCGTCCGTTTGTCTGAACATATCAGCGAATTGCCTCTTGGGTGGTTTAATCGAAATGCAATCGGGAAAGTCAAGCAAATTGCGGAACAGGATGTAGAGCAGATTGAAAAATTTATTGCTCACCAATTCCCTGATATGGTGAATACCATTGCAATGCTAATCGTCATGGTAATTATCATGTTCCGGCTGAATGTGTGGCTGGCGCTTGCCTGCATCATTCCTATTATCGTAGGCTTTACAGCCCAATTCTCTATGATGTTCGGTTCCAAAGCCCAGGAGGGCTTAAAGGAATACTACGACGCGCTGGAAAATATCAGCACATCGTCCGTACAGTATGTACGCGGGATGCCCTCAATTAAAATTTTCGGGCAGACGGTTCATTCTTTCCGCAAATTCTACCAGGACATTATGAGCTATCGGGATTTCAGTACGAAATATGCGGACAATTACGAGCCGGTGTATTGTGTTTTCCGTGTGCTGGTGCTGTCTTTAGCGACCTTTATTCTGACAGCTGGTATCTTCTTCCTTTCGGGCGACCCGGAGAACGTGGCTTTTGCCGTGACTCTGCTGTTTTTCCTGATCTTTGCGCCAGGAATTGCTACCCCTGTTTTCAAATTTAACAGTTTGGGTTCCAGCATGAACAACATTACCGAGGGCGTAATTCGTATTGACGAGATTATGAGCGAAGTCCCGATTGCAGAGCCGAGCGCCCCTAAAAAACCGGATGGATATGCAATCTCATTCGATCATGTTTCTTTCTCTTATGGTGGAAAAGACAGTCCGCTTGTTCTGAAAGATGTTTCTTTTGAAGCCGGACAAGGCCAGATCACCGCTTTAGTCGGGCCGTCCGGTTCGGGAAAATCTACGATTGCACAGCTTATTCCCCGCTTTTGGGATGTTCCACAAGGAAAAATCCTGATCGGCGGTGTTGACATCCGGGATATAAAAACCGAGGACTTAATGAATACGATGTCCTTTGTATTTCAGGATTCTTTTCTGTTCTCTGATACGCTTTATAATAACATTGCAGTAGGAAAACCCGGCGCGACAAAAGAAGAAGTGTATGCTGCTGCGAAAGCTGCCCAGTGCCATGAGTTCATCGAAAAACTACCGAAAGGCTATGACACGCTGATTGGTGAGGGCGGTGTTTATCTTTCAGGCGGCGAGGAACAACGTGTAGCCGTTGCCAGGGCCATTTTGAAAAACGCCCCTATCCTGATTCTTGACGAGGCCACAGCATACGCTGACCCGGAGAATGAATATCAAATGCAGTTGGCATTACAAGAACTGATAAAGAATAAAACCGTTCTGATTATCGCACACCGGCTTATTACGATCAAAAATGCAAATAAGATCGAGGTTATCAACGAGGGGAAAATCGAAGCAGAGGGAACCCATGACGAGCTTTTACAAAAGAGCAAGACCTATTCTGCTATGTGGGATGCCTATACGCTTTCCTCTGATTGGCAGATTTCAAAGAAAAAGGAGGTGGCGCAGGCATGAAAAAGACCAATGCCCTTTATTGTATAACCGCAGGAAACCCGAAAAAGCTGATAAAGCCTGTTGTCTGGACTGTCCTTGCTGATCTTGTCAACCTTTTCCCTTTTGGCTGTCTGACCTTAGTTGTAAGCAGCATTTATTTATACTTTGGTGGAACGAGTGACACGCTTAACACAAAACAGCTTTGGCTTGTCTGGGGTGGCATGGTTATCCTTGCAATCATTTTGTACCTGTTTGAACGGAAAGCGGTTCATGCCACTTATCACGATGGTTATGATGCCAGCGCAAAGGGCCGCGTCCAGCTTGCGGAACATATCAGAAAATTGCCGCTGGGCTTCCTTATGAGCAAAGACCCCGGCGAATTGGGCAACACAATGATGAATGATTTCGCACAAATCGAGGAAGCTGTTACCCATGTTCTGCCGCAGTTGATCGGAGGCTTTATTACCGCCGTTCTCGGATTTGTAGCGATGTCTTTTATTGACTGGCGGCTGTCCCTTGCCATGTTTGCAGGATTTCCGATTACTTTTTTAATTCTGCTTGGTGTGCAGGTGATTGATAAAATGCGCGGCGCGGCGCATACAAGAGCGAGAATTGAACAGGCAAACCGGCTGCAGGAATATCTGTCGGGAATGAAAGTGATTAAGGCTTATAATCTCAGGGGAACAAATTTCAAACGGCTGGAACGGGCGTTTTACACCTTTATGAAAGAGTGCATCAAGCTGGAATGTGTTTCCGGCCCGTTCTATTTGGTGGCTGTTTCTTTCCTACAATGCGGCTTGTCTTTGATAACAATGGTGGGCGTCTATTTGCTTATGGGCGGAACGCTGGATATTACCATCTTTGTTATGTTCCTTTTGGTTGGAACCCGTATTTTTGACCCGCTGGTTGGCGCAATTATTCAACTTCCTGTTTTTGTCTATCAGACAGCCGCCGGAAAACGGATTGTTGATCTGCTGGATGAGCCTATCATGCAGGGAGATGGGGAAGCCCCACAAAATCACGATATATCCTTTGAGAATGTGACCTTTGGCTATGGGAAAGATATGGTTTTGCATAATGTCAGCGCGTCTTTTCCATCCGGCACCATGACCGCCATAGTTGGCCCGTCTGGAAGTGGAAAAAGTACAATGCTGCGGCTGATTGCCAGATTCTATGACCCACAAAGCGGCGCTGTTCGTTTTGGCGGTATAGATGAAACAACCGTAGATCCGGAAAAACTGATGTCAAAAATTTCCGTTGTATTTCAGGATGTGTACCTGTTTCAAGATACGATTGGAAACAACATCCGCTATGGCCGGGAAAATGCCACGCAGGAAGAAATTGAAGCAGCCGCAAAACTGGCTCATTGTCACGACTTCATCATGGCTCTGCCGGATGGCTATGACACAATGGTGGGCGAAGGCGGCTCCACGTTGTCAGGCGGCGAGAAACAACGAATTTCCATCGCCCGCGCAATTTTGAAAGACGCCCCTGTACTGCTATTAGATGAAGCAACTTCTTCTCTTGACCCGGAGAATGAAGTAGAAGTTCAACAGGCTATCGAAGAACTCGTGAAAGACCGTACTGTGGTAATGATTGCCCATAAATTGAAAACGATTGCCGGGGCCGATCAAATTATTGTATTGGATCAGGGCGAGGTAAAAGAAGTAGGTACACATAAGGCACTAATGAATAATCATGGTTTATATCGGCATTTGTGGGATATTCAGCAGACTACAGCCGGTTGGCAAATCAATTAGGGGAAATATTTATGAAACTTCATGCGTCCGGGGAGGACTATCTGGAAACCATCCTTGTTCTCCAAAAGAAACTTGGTATGGTGCGCTCCGTAGATGTGGCCCGGTACATGGAGGTGTCAAAACCCAGCGTGTGCCATGCAGTGGCTACCTTGCGAGACGGCGGCTTTCTCACAATGGACGAAGATCACTTTCTTCATCTGACCGATGTGGGCCGCGAGGTTGCCGAAAAAATCTACGAGCGTCACTGCTTTTTTACCGAGCAGCTTATCGCCGCAGGCGTTGACCCGAGGACTGCTGAGGCCGATGCTTGCCGGATTGAACACATTATCAGCGATGAGAGCTTTTCGCGGCTGAAAGAGGCAGCCGCACAAGACCAAGAATAAACCGAATAAGCCAAGCTATCCTGCCCCGCCTGACGGGGAAAGAAAAAAACCGTTGCAGGGCAGGCAGCTTTGTGCGCGCAATTTACATTTTCACCCCGGCGGCGGTTTTGAGATACATTTCAAGGCCGCCGTTCCTTATGCCCTCGACAAAGGAGTGACGCCTACACGCTGACACGGCGGCTTACGGAGGGAGCCGCCATGAAACAAAGAGCGTTTCGACATAATGCGACAGGGCGCAGGCTATCAAAAAAGCCGCTTGCTGTTCATCGTGGCTTTACGCCCTTCATACTGAACTATCATGCCATGATTTACACGAACTAAAAAGAAACGCACTTGCTGTTGGGGCTGTTGTCCCATTCTGCAGGTGCGTTTTTCTATATAGAGGAACCCCATCATTCCCACGTTGTAGGGGGCCGCCTGACCAGTCTGAATTTCTCGCAATTCAGACTGATCGGAGGTAAAACAGCGTGGACGCTGATAAAAAAAGAATATGGATTCGCGGCCAATTTGTCGAGGTCACGGATGAAGTGTACCGGGCCTATATGCAGGGCAACCGGAAAATGCGCTATTTTGAGAACGATTTGAAAACTGAGCGGTTCGTTCTCGGAAAGGAGGGCCAAGTGGTGCAGATCATCCCAAGCCGCGAAGATTCTTTGGACCGGCTGGTGGATGAAAATGCCCAGCAATTCTCCGATGAGCAGGAAAGTGTGGAGAGCGTGGCGCTTCACAAGCTGGAAGTGGACAGGCTACATACCGCGCTTTCCTTGCTGACCCCAGAGGAACATGCGCTGATTCAGGCACTGTTCTTTGAGGAAAAGACAGAACGGCAATATGCAGACGAGCTTGGCGTGTACCGCAATGCTGTTCATGTTCGGAAAATGAAGGTCCTCAAAAAGTTGAAGCTCTTATTGGAGAGTTAAATCTAATGCCCCTCACCTGGATATTGTTGGGTGAGGGGCATTTTTGACTTCCTCAAATAGAAACATCCTGTCATACAATTTCGTACCATGAGGATATACAAAATTCAAATTCGCACACTTTTTCTGGCACTGTAGTTCAGGTATAATATGAACAAAGGTATTTTTCAAAAAATCACCCTTCTCCACCTAAACTCCACCTTTGTATGTTACACTACCTTTGGAGGTGCAAGCAATGTCAAAAATGATTTTGATTATAGAGGATGAAGAATCCATTCAGAATATCATCAAGGCGTTCCTGGAGGACGCAGGCTATACGGTGGTTCTGGCTGCTGATGGCCTGGAAGGGATCGAACAGTTCCGGGAGAACAAGCCCGACCTGGTGCTTTTGGATTTAATGCTCCCGAAAATTGACGGCTTTGCCGTGTGTGAGATCTTGCGGAAGGAGAGCCGGGTTCCCATTATCATGCTCACCGCTTTAGACGATGACGACAGCCAGATGAAAGGATTTGACGCCCTGGCAGATGATTACATCACCAAGCCCTTTTCCATGCCGATTGTGATGAAGCACATCGAAGCGGTGTTGCGCCGGGCCGAACAGGGCAGCGCTGTGCCCAATAACGTGATCCGCTATAAAGAAATTACCGTGGACACGGACAGTCTTACCGTCCTTGTGGGAACAGAAAGTATCTCTTTAACTGCCAGAGAGTTTGAGATTTTGAAACTCCTTCTGGAAAACCAGGGGCGCGTGGTGTCCAGAGAAAGGCTGCTGGACACGGTTTGGGGCTATGACTATTTTGGCGATGAAAAGATTGTCAACACCCATATCAAGAACATCCGCAAGAAACTGGGCGTGGATTACATAGAAACCATGAGAGGGGCGGGATATAAAATTGAGAAAGAGAATTAGTGAGAGCATCCAGGCAAAGACCTTCCTCAGTATGCTGGCCCTGCTGGTGATCTGCTGTATTATCATCTATGGCATGGTGATGATCTTTCTGCCGAGAAATTACCATACGGAGCTGGAAGGCCAGGTCACTTCCGACTTTTATGATCTTGTGGAGGTTCTGGAGCGGAATGGCTGGGAGGCCAGTTCGGACAGTCTGATGGAATTTTCCATGATGAACAACGCCTCAGTGAAAATCAACGATAATTATGGAAATAACCTGTTCTCCGTGAACTTTGCCGATATGGAGAACTTGGACACTTCCGCACCCTCTATGAGCTGTTCCGCGACATTCCAGCAAGGAGGGCAAACTTATCACCTGTTTGCCAATGCTGCCCTGGTGGCGGTGGCGCAGTCCTATGACATCCTGCTGAAGCTCATCCCCTTTATTGCCGTTGTGATTCTGCTGATCTCCATCATCGGAGCAGTAGTTTGTTCCCGGTACTATTCCAAGCCGCTGGTGGGTATCAGCAATGTTGCAAAACGGATGACCACTCTGGACATGACCTGGAAGTGCGAAGTCAACCGAAAAGACGAGATTGGTGTTTTGGCCGCCAGCCTGAATGAAATGTCCGGGCGCTTGAGCGATGCGATGGACAGCTTAAAGGCAGCAAATTGGAAGCTGCAAAAGGACATCGAGCGGGAACGGGAACAGGAAAAACAGCGGGTGGAATTCTTCACCGCCGTATCCCATGAACTGAAAACTCCCATCGCCATCATCAAGGGGCAACTGGAGGGGATGATCTATCAGGTAGGCGAATATAAAGATCGGGATACCTACCTGCGGCGCTGCCTGAAAACCACCAATGATATGGAGTCGTTGGTAAAAGAAATTCTCTCCGCAGCCCGGATGGGCGGCAGCGACTTCCACCTGGAGCGCACCGACCTGGACATCAGCCAAATGCTGCGAAAGGTCTGCCAGCAGTTCCGTGGCCGGATGGAGGACAAGCAGATGGAGCTTCGCATGGACATCCAGCCGGAATACCACTACCAGGGGGACCGGAGACTCATGGAGAAGGTGTTCACCAATGTGATCGGAAACGCTGTGGCCTATTCGCCGGTGGGCGCGGTGATTACTGTCACCCAAAAGGACGAGGTGTTTTCCGTGGAGAATACCGGCGTCCACATTGCCGAAGAAGATTTGGAGCGTATCTTCACGCCATTCTACCGGGTTGACAAATCCAGGAACCGGAACAGCGGCGGCAGCGGCCTGGGGCTGTATATCACCAAGACCATCCTGGATCATCACGAAATCATACACAACATGGTCAATACAGAAAACGGTGTGAAGTTTACGGCGTTTTTGTGGTGAAAGTTCTGTAGTGGAAATCTTGCTTATTTTCAAACCGTCTCATTGCATGGAATAGTCTGCTCCACTATAATTAAGGCAGGAGGTGTTGAGAAATGGCGAATGAAGATAAAAAAGATTTTAATGCTATGTTACATGATAGCACAGAGAAATCGAAAAGATTGCAGATATTTACCTACTTGATTTCAAACTGGCTCCCATACCACGAAAAGGGGTGTGACAATGGAAAAATGGGACTTATATAATGCAAAACGCGAAAAAACAGGGCTTACTATGCAGCGCGGAGAAAATATCCCCAAAGGGCTGTATCATTTGGTTGTGAGTGCATGGATTGTTAATCAGCAGGGACAGTATCTTTTGTCCCTGCGCCATCCAGACAAGCAATACCCTCTTTATTGGGAGTGTACGGGCGGCGCTGTGCTTTCGGGTGAGAATAGTTTACAAGGAGCTGTCCGAGAAGTTAAAGAAGAATTAGGCATAACGCTTGCCCCTGAACAGGGAAAACTTATCTATCAATTTCGCCGGGAGGATATGCAGGATTTTTATGATGTGTGGTTATTCCATGCAGATATTGACATTAAGGAAATAGTATTACAAAAAACAGAAGTCGTGGATGTGCAATGGGTAAATCAGGACAAACTGCTAAATATGTTTCAAAAGAAGCAACTGCACCCCTTAATAACCTATATTGATACTCTTATCTCCTAAGAAAATGCCAGTTGCAAAGTCTGTTGGTCTTGCCCCGGAATTTCCCTGCTACAAACAGCGGGATTTTAACCTTACAAGTAATGTAAGTAGTAACGCTCACCTCGGTTATGTATAATAAATTTGTAACCAGTGACGGTGGCAAAAAAGATTTGAGGTGTCTTACTATGAATACAGGAAAATTATTAGAAGTACGCAATCTTCAAAAGTTTTATAACAAAGACGGCGTACCGACCAAGGCTTTGAATGGCATTACTTTCGACGTTTTCCCCGGTGAGTATTTGGGAATAATGGGGGCCAGCGGTTCGGGAAAAACAACGCTGCTAAATTGCATTGCAACGATCATAAAACCAACTTCCGGCCAAATCATGCTTTCTGGCGAAAATATTAGCGCATTTAGCGGAAGTGATTTGGCAGAATACCGTGGCACTAAAATAGGGTATCTTTTTCAGGACTTTGCCTTGCTGGATAATCTTACGGGAAAGGAAAATATTCTTCTGCCTTTATCCATTCATAACGTAGCTGCGTCTACTGCCGAAAAGAAATTGTTTGACCTTGCGGATTTTTTGGGAATTAGGGATGTACTTGAAAAGTTTCCGTCCCAGATGTCCGGCGGCCAGAAACAGCGTGTCGCTGCGGCCCGCTGCCTGATCTCCAACCCCTCTATTGTTTTGGCTGACGAGCCTACGGGGGCTTTAGATACCAAATCGGCGCGTCAGCTCATGGAAAAATTGCAGAAAATCAATCAAAAACAACAGCGGACAATTTTAATGGTGACGCATGACCCCAATGCTGCCAGCTTTTGTACCAGAATTTTGTTTATACAAGATGGAGTGATATTTCACGAAATCAGGAAACAAATCCAAACGGAAACACAGGAAGCGTTCTATGAACGTATCCTGCAAGTAATGGCGCAAATGGGGGGAGGAAGTGCAAATGTTCTTTAATATTGCATGGAGAAATGCCAAGAGAAACCGCAGCGAAAATTTGATACATTTTCTAACAATGATAACTGCCGTTGCAGCTTTCTATATTATGCTCTCATTGGAAAAACAAGATGTAATACGGTTTCTGGCAGAAATTGAGAGTGATGCTGTCAATCGTTTGCTTACGACAATGATGCCTGCGGTATATCTGTGCGCACTATTATTTGTGTTTTTTCTTGTGACTTTTGCAAACAAATATCAACTTGAGTGTCGCAGTAAAGAGCTGGGGCTTTATCTGCTCTTTGGCATGAAAAGGAAGCGGCTCTTTCTCCAACTCTTGATGGAAGGGCTTTTTACTTCTATCTTAGCTCTTTGTGGCGGGATTGTTGGCGGCGGATTTCTGTCAGAGATCATCAGCCTTGCGACATCCAGATTAGTAGGTCAGGATATTATTTCTCACCAGTCCAGCTTTTCCGTGAGTGCTGTTGTCTGGACAGTATTGGGATTTATGCTTGTTCAGGCAATCGCCCTGTTTATTTTGGGTGGTCGGTTATGCCGTCAAGAAATCCACCAGCTTCTTTATGGCGAAATAGCAAAAAAGCAGAAAGTAGGAAAAACCGGCGGCAGTATCGTCACTCTTATTCTCGGCACGGTACTTTTGCTTTTTGCCTATTGGCTCGTATTAAACCATTTCATGGCCGCAGGAGGGGCCATGCTGTTTTTGGCGGTTCTCTTAGGCATTATGGGGACAATACTCTTTATACGCGGGTTGGCAAGATTATTGAGTTTGTTGGCAGGCTCTAATAAAAAGAAATCTACACAAGGGCTTTATACTTTCACTCTACGGCAGTTGCAGGAAAATATAGTAAATAAGTTTGTATCCATTTCCGTTGCTTCTCTTTTGATGATGCTGACTATTATGTTGATTGCGGATGGCTCTGTTCGTATTATGTCATCCAGCGACCAACTGACACGGGGGGCCTCTGTTTATGACTTTACTATATCCGGTGAAGATCAGACAGTGGAGCAATATTTAACATCTGAAAAAATGGCCCCCTATGTTTCTCATGTAAACCGTATGGAAACGGGGGTTATGAAACGGCCAGACGGTGGACTAAGCTCTTATATGGATTGGTCACTGCTTCGCAGGGAGATTGTTCATGCTCTGCCAAGTAACGTGGAAGATCCAGCCACACAAGGCGCTGTCAGCTACGAGATTGACGCCGATAATCCGGCATCCCTTAATCTATTAGCGTTGATTGATACGAGTGGATCAGCCCCTTACCTGCTGCGGGCTTCTTCTTATAATCAGCTTTTGGAGGCTTCGGGGGAAGATACTTTAACATTGAACGATAACGAGGCCATTTTGTATCTCAATCCAGATTTCTTCGGGAGTGCGCAAGCAGAGGCGGAAAAATTGTTGAACCAAATAATAGGTGCCTCACAAGAAAAGCACCTCATCTATGTTGATGGGCAGGAATTTACTCTGGTTCCCTCTGTGCCGATGAAAGGATTGACTGCGGATAGAAACATTCGCATTTTTACTGCGCTCATTGTATCTGATAATGTATTTGAAAGCTATATAAACCCAGATAGCATTACTGTATCATGGAATTTTTGTATTCCGAAAGATCGAGTTGAAGCAGATGGTTTAATGGCGTCGATTATGGAAGTGAACGATATTTTGCGGCCATCTGGTTTAGTCTTTGAAAGCTACCTAAATAATTTCGGGCGGCAGCTCTTTTATATCGTGTCCAGTAGTTATACTACCCTGTATATGGGCTTTATGCTTTTGATTATTGCTTGTGCATTACTCGCGCTACAATTTTTGACACAAATGCAGGCAACAAAAGCAAGGTATCTCACGCTTTCGCTTTTGGGGGCAAGGCGTGAACAAATGAAAAAGTCAATGCACAGACAAGTGCTATACTATTTTCTTTTACCGCTGGGGCTGGCTTGTATTAGCGGAACTGTTGGCCTTTACGTTATGCAGAAATACCTTTCCCCTTCGGTGGCGAGTGATGCTCCATTTTATTTAATGGCAAGTATTATGGCTGGCATTGTCATTTTGATATTGGCAGTGTACGCTATTGCGGTTGCCAGAACCGCAGACCGGGAAATTGCAAAACTAAACTGGAAGCCCAACTCTTGATGGGCAATAAAATGAAAGAAAGGAGGCGGTCATATTGGCACAAATTGTTGTTGTAGAAGATGATTTATATATGCGAGAGGAACTAATTGACCTTTTGAATAAATCCGGTTACGATACATTTCCTATATTGGAATTTGAGGACGTTGTTTCCCAAATTCAGGCTATTGCGCCGGATCTCATATTGCTGGACATCAATCTTCCTTACAAATCGGGTTTTGATATATGCAGGGAATTGAAAGCGAAAGGGATCGGGGGCGTGCTGGTATTGACCGCACGGGACAAATTACAGGATGAAATACACGCATTAGGTTTGGGAGCAGATGATTATTTAACTAAGCCTTGCAATATGGAACGTCTGCTGGCGCGCATAAAATCCTTGCTGCGGCGGACAGAACAGCAGCAGATACAACATGATTTGCTAAAAGGGAATGGATTTTTACTTGATCCTCATACATTCACTATTTATGTAGGAAAAACTTCGTATGTGCTGCCACCTAATGAGGGGAAAATTTTACTGACTCTTTTAATGAACTATCCCCGTACAGTTTCAAAAGAAGAACTTTTTCATGCGTTATGGGGAACTGATAAATTTATAGATGAAAACGCCCTGCAAGTCAATTTTACTCGTTTACGGAAAACAATGCGGAATTATGGACTTGATGATCGCATAGAAACAGTGCGCGGAGAGGGGTATCGTTTGAAAGTGCAGGTGGATATATGAAAACACTAAAAGTAGTTTTAGCGTATATTTCATCCTGCAAAATATGGTTGATTGCTTTAGCTTGTGCCAATGTACTTTTTATCTTTTTTGCATGGTTTGCATATCCAGAAGAATTTTACAGCCTTATATGGTTGATGATTTTCGTTTCCGTTGGGACATCCTTTATCCCACTGTTTATTTTAGTGAAACGGCACCACAAGCTGCAAACCGTATTTCACCATTTTCTTACGGAGCCGGATGAAGCGAACGAATACGCTTTATGTGAAGCTGCCCCTATATCTATGCACCCTTTTATCCATGAATTGGGTGATAATTTAAGATCCCGACAAGCAGAGATTGATAATAGCGGTGTTCAACTTGTAGACTATGAAAGTTATATCGAAAACTGGGTACATGAGATCAAAAAGCCGCTTTCCTTGATGACGCTTGTTTTAGATAATCGAAAAGAAGAATTGTCGCCCCTTGTTTATTCTCGTATGCTCCATGTACGCGACCACATACGGCAAGATGTGGAACAAATTCTTTACTTTTCCCGATTGGGGGCAACTCACAAGGATTATTATTGGGAACCGCTTTCCGTTCTCACTGTCTGCAAAGAGGCCATTGCTGACAATCAGACTTTGTTGGAAGAAGCGGGATTTACGATTGATTTTTGGGGACATGACTGCAATGTTTTCTCTGACAAAAAAGGGCTGATGTTTATTTTGGGACAGCTTATCAATAACAGTGTTAAATATGCCGATAAAACAGCGTCACCTACATTGTTGTTCCAACTTAGAGAAAATATTGGAGAGGAAACAATCGTTCTTTCAATTACCGACAATGGCCCCGGTATTCCAAGTTCCGACCTGCCATTTGTGTTTGAAAAAGGTTTTACCGGCGACAGAGGCAGCTATATGAGCCGGTCAACAGGTATGGGATTGTATTTGGTAAAGAAAATGGCGACGGACTTAGCAATAGATTTACAAATCACATCAGAATTGAAGTGTAAGACAACAGTATCTTTGTTATTCCCGAAAGTAAAATCATCTGTTAGGAGGTGTAGTGATGCAGCAAATAACTAATACACACGCAGCAAAGGTGAAAAGCCCCGTTCTTTCTTTAGCCATAAGCTGGTTAATTATTTTAGGCACCTATTTTTTGCTGCGGCTTATATTTATCGTATTTGGTTTCCATTTATATGCCGGTCTTTTAGGCGGTTGTTTGGCCTTTGTCCCATACCTTATAAGCACGATTTATCTTTATAAGTCAACAAGGACAACAAATATCTGGATATATCTATTGGGAATTGCTTTGCCAAACATTATAGAGAAAATCGTCCTGTATCTTATGGGAGCATTTCTCTATGGCGTAGATCCTGCGAATGTTAGCAGTGCCTTGCAAAGAATTGCGTCAAACGAACCTTATACCAATTTCTTCACTCATCCGGCGGCACCCAATATATTCAGTTTATCATTCTTTGGTTGGACATATATTATAGGCAGTTTTGTAGTCTGTGCATTGTTGATTTTCATTGCAGTTGCGTTAAGAAAAACCAAGCAGTAAGATCAATATTCTATATAAATTCGTATCTGCCGGACGACGGCAAAAGAAAAAAGCCGTCGTTCAGCAGCCCATACCCATGCCATAAACTCAGCTTGCGGCGGCTTTGAGCAAATCAAGGCCGCCGCTTTTTTCACCCTATCGCCAACTCCACCTAAAAAATATCTCAACTCCACCTCAACTCCACCTTCGCAGTGTACCATAATGGTGTTCCCGGCAGACAGGGACACCACCGGAGCGGGAAACAGCCCCGACGAAAAACTACGTTAGGAGGTACACAAGTGAACCTATTGGTTTTACGCAAAGGAAATGAGGTGGCGAAAACATGAACCTGTGTAAACGGGCCTGCCTGTATTCCATCCGCAAAAAGGGCAAGACCCTCACGCTGCTGGCGTTTCTGCTGGTCATGGCTACGCTGATGCTGACCTGCCTTTCCATCCAATCGGCCACGGAAACGGCCAACGCCAATATCAAAAAAGCCCTGCTGGGCTATTTCACCATCAACGCCAAGACGCTGGAAAACGGTATCCCGGAGGATACGGTGAGCCAGATCCTTGACGTGGATGGTTTGAGCGGCAGGTACACCCTGCGCTCCTACACCTACGCTACTTATTTTGACGCAGACGGGAACCTTCTGGAGATCAACACCGAGGGCGCTGCCCAGGTGCCGGAGGGCTATGAGAACGCCGGACGGGTGGTGGCAAACTCCAATTCCCAGGAGGACAGCTATTTCACCGATGGCGGCTTTGAGATGGTGGAGGGCAACCCCATCACCACCGAAACCGGCAGCCAGGTGCTGATCCATGAGAAGTTTGCCCAGCGCAACGGCCTCGCTGTAGGCGACACCATGCTGTTGGGGAATGTGGAGGACAAAGATAAAACCATCCCCGTGACGGTGGCCGGAATCTTCACCAACACCGAGGAACAGGACTCCATCGGCATGGCCCCGTCCTATGACCTTTACGACAACATTGTTTTCACCGACCTCTCCACCGCCTCTTTCCTGCTCTATGGCACGGAAGGAACCACCAATGTCCAGTACGGGGATTTCTATGTGAACGACCCGGACGAGCTGGAGCGCATTATGACCGATGTGCAGGAACTGGATGGCGTAGATTGGGAGAACTGCACCCTGACCCGCTATGACAACGACTATCAGAACGCCAAGGAATCCCTGGAGGGCTTGCAGAACATCGTCTTTATCGCCATTGCGGTGGTATCGGTGATCTGTTTCCTGGTGCTGGCCCTGTTCCTGACGCTGCGGCTCCGTGGGCGAATCCATGAAACCGGCGTCTATCTGGCAATGGGCATTTCCAAAGGCTCGGTGCTGCTGCAATACCTGCTGGAAGTGATCCTTGTGGCGGCTTTCGCCCTGGTGATCTCCTTTGGAACCAGCACGGCCATTTCCCATCAGATTGGGAGCAGCCTGCTCTCCCAGGTGACAAGCGAAACCTATGAAACGGTGGACTTGACTGGGGAAAGCGAAGCCGCGGAAGAACCCACCGAGGATTTGGGTCTTGTCGAGATCGAGGTGGCTGTTTCCGCCGAGGATTACGCACTGGTGTGGGCTTTCGGCATGGTGCTGTGTGTGGCCTCTACCGCACTGGCGGCCTACCCGATCATGAAGATGAAGCCCAAGCAGATTTTGTCGCAGATGGAGTAAAGGAGGCGCAATATGAACCACAAAACGAATTTAGGAATACGAGCGATTTTATACAGCGCACGGAAGTGGAAAAAGACGCTGCTGGTGTTCTGTTTGCTTCTTGCCATTACTACCCTGGTGTTGTCCGGCCTTGCCATAGCCGACGCCCAGGAGGAACAGGCTGAGGAAGTCCGGGGAACCACCGGGGCCAGCTTTACCGTGGAGAGAAACTTATCTACTGGCGGTTGGGCCAGCGGCAATAGTGGTTCTTATAGTACGCAGGAATTTATATCCGAAGAAATGCTTCAGAAAATTTCCTCAGTAGATGGAGTTGCAGGATATGATGCAGCGGTTGTCTCTATGCCGAGCTATTATAATGAAGCTGGTGAAGAACTTGTTAATGGAAATGTTATCAACAGTTATTATACCTATGGTTCAATAAATACTGAATACAACCAACTTTTTTCATCCGGAAGATTTGAACTGGTAGAAGGTTCTCATATTACAGAAAATGTAAAAAACGGCCTTATCATTAGCAAAGAAAACGCTGAACGGAATGGGATAAAAATTGGTGATAAAGTTACCGGAATCAATGATCCGAATAATGGCGATCCAGAAGTTGATATGGAGATAGTAGGTTTTTTTGATATCGTTGCCGATAAAAATGATGAGGCGACCATGTATGATGCTTCTACACTATGGGATTATGCCGATTATGCTTTTTGCAGCTACAATGCAATGAAAGAAATGGCTGTTAATTATGAAGATGGGAGCAAACTCCAAGAGGCCCACTTTTTCGTAGAAGATGCAGCACAGTTGGATAACGTGATAGCTGAGGTACAGAACATATCCTCGATTAACTGGGATAACTTTATCATCACCGCCAATGACGAGGTATATCAAAATATTTCCAGCGCTCTTTCCGACACCGGCACTCTGATTACCACCCTCATTGTTGTCATTACTGCTGTGAGCATGGTGCTGATTATCCTGATCCTCTCCATGTCTATCCGCAGCCGAAAAAGAGAAACTGGGATTTTGCTGGCGGTGGGTATCGCCAAGCCTGCGGTCATTCTCCAGTATGTGCTGGAAACTATGCTGATCGCGGTGGTGGCCTTCCCGCTGGCCTACCTCTCCAGCAAACAGATTGCCGGCACTCTTGGTACACTGTTCGGCAAGGCGGCGGAAAACGTCATCGTCACGCCGCAGCATTTCATGCTGGTGGCTATCGTGGGCGGCGTCCTGCTGGTGGCGGCGGTGCTGGTGTCCAGTATCTCGACTATGCGGCTAAAGCCAAAGCAGATCTTGGCGCAGATGGAGTAAAGGAGGCGCAATATGAATTTAGGAATACGAGCGGTTTTACATACCGCGAGAAAATGGAAAAAGACCTTGCTGGTGTTCTTCCTGCTCTTGGCTATTACCACCCTGGTAATGTCCGGGCTGGCGATTGCAGACGCACAAGAGGAGCAGTCGGAAGAACTGCGTGGCGTAACAGGGGCCAGTTTTACTGTCAATGCCAACAACGGCTATACCCTGCAGCCTGTCACAGACGAAATGATTGAGGAAATCGCCGCGATTGACGGAGTAGAATCCTATAACACTTCCCATTGGACAATCGTAAATCTCTATCATCAAGATACTTTGATGAAAGGGACAGATGAACGAGAATATGTAGCAGACCTTTTTTATGGAACAGGCTGCTTTGATTCGGAGTATTCTCCACTGTTTCTTAGTGGAGCCTTGCGTTTAACAGAAGGCTGCCATGTAACGGAGGGTAATAGTGGAATTATTTTGTACGAAGGCTTGGCTGAGAAATATGGATTGTCCCTTGGCGATACGCTCGAAATTAAAAACGGGAATCCAGACGACCCGTTGGTTGAGTGTGAGATTGCTGGTCTGTTTGAGGTCATCGCGGATGATGACGACGAGCAGGCAACTATGGCAAAGCCCTCAACCTTATACGATTACGAGAACTATATCTTTACAGATATGGATACCATGTCGGCTGTTTCTGCGCCCTATACGGTCAGCAATGGAAATGGAATTACTTCCGTTGACTTCTTCGTTTCGGACGCTGCTAAGCTGGAAAGCATTGTCCAGGAAGTGCAGAACAGCACCTCTATCGACTGGAACTCCTATTACATCACCGTGAGCAATGAAGTGTACGAGCGCATTTCCAGCTCTATTGCGGATACGACTACTTTGGTTACGACGCTGATCGTGGTGATTACTGTGGTGAGCATGGTTTTGATAATTCTCATCCTCTCCATGTCCATCCGCAGCCGGAAACGAGAAACCGGCATTTTGCTGGCGGTGGGGATTGCCAAGCCTGCGGTCATTCTACAATATGTGCTGGAAACCATGCTGATTGCGGTGGTGGCCTTCCCGTTGGCCTACCTTTCCAGCAAGCAGGTTGCCGGCGCCCTGGGTACGCTGTTCGGCAAGGCGGCGGAGAATGTCATCGTCACGCCGGAGCATTTCATGCTGGTAGCCATCGTGGGCGGCGTCCTGCTGGTGGCGGCAGTGCTGGTGTCCAGTATCTCGACCATGCGGTTAAAGCCCAAGCAGATTTTGTCTCAGATGGAGTAAGAACATCCATCCCCTAAAATAACGAAATGAGGTAATCACTATGAGTATCATGGAAATCAAGCAAGTGGGATATTCCTACGATAATAAAAAGAAAGTCTTAAAAGGCGTCAACGCCGAAATGGAACAGGGCAAACTCTACGCCATCCTGGGGCCTTCCGGCTGCGGCAAAACCACCCTGCTCTCCCTGATCGGCGGCCTGGACAGCCCCGGCAGCGGCCAGATTTACTTCGATGGGCAGGATATTGCCAAGACGGGCCTTTCCGATCATCGGAAAAACCATGTGGCGTTTATTTTCCAGGCGTACAACCTGATCGACTACTTGACCCCCGCAGAGAATGTGTCGCTGACTTCCAAGCTGCCGCCGCTGCCCATTTTGGAGCGGCTGGGCCTGACGAAAGAAGAAGCCAAGCGCAATGTGCTGAAACTCTCCGGCGGCCAGCAGCAGCGTGTAGCCATCGCCCGTGCCCTGGCAAGCGAGGCCCCGGTGATCCTGGCGGATGAGCCTACTGGTAATTTAGACGAGGACACCGCCCAGGACATTACCGAGATCCTCAAAGAGAGCGCCCACAAGATGAACAAGTGTGTGGTGGTCGTTACCCACTCCAATGAGCTGGCGAAGCAGGCCGATGTGGTGTTCCGTCTAAAAAGGGGTGAGCTGCAGGTTCTGGAGCGCGTTCAAGATGGAGCCGCCCAGCCCCAATCTCGCAGAAACAACGCTCCCCGCAGTGAAAGGAGAGCGAAATGATGGATGGCAATCAGTTTTCTAAGCCCGTAAAGAAAGGCAATATCCTCTTTGTGATTTGTTGGATTCTCGCAGCATTTTTGCTGATTACGTCCATTGTCTCTTTGGCAGCATGCCATCAAAACATTTCCCGGCAGCTGGAACAAGGGGTTCCCGTGCAAGGCAATGAGTTGGCGATTGTGAATCTCTACCTTACAAGTTGCGTTCAGTATTTTGCCCTTGCCGGCGCAATGATATTTTGTGCTTCTGTAGCCCGCAAGGTAATGGCATTCAAGACCGATGTTCCCGAGCAGGTTACTCCCTATATGCTAAGTGAACCGGCGGAGGCCGTTGATCCCGGCTTTACGGAAGAAGTGGAGACGGAAGAGGACGATAGCGATTGGGAAGGCTGGGGATTTAAGGAGCAGGAAAAATAGAAAGAGCAGCCCGGCAGGCTACTCTCTCGGCTGGCTGTCTATGGCTGCTTTGATTGTGGCTTTGATAATGGCCATTGAGCGTTCGTCGCAGTTGTACATCATACGGATGAGATTTTCTACCTCGGAATCTTCAACAAGTTTTTCGGGGTAGAAAATGGATTCCGGCAATATAGACAGTTCTCGAACTAGTATAACCGTCACTAATTAACTCGACTTTTCAAGAGACAATGTTTCAACCTGTGCTTCTTCATTCGGATCGATTTCATCAAGTCGATATTTCCAGTGATAAACAACAGGGGTATCATTGATCTCTTCAAAATATTTATAGATTCGCTCCACTAGTTCGCTTTTCGTTTTTACACGAATCCCTTTTAACGACTGACGGGTGAGTTTGCTGAAAAATCCTTCCACAAGATTTAGCCAGGAACCATGTTTCGGAGTGAATACAAACTCAAATCTTCCGGGAACACCAGCCAGATATTTTCTCGTTTCCTTGGAGGTATGGACCTGGAGATTATCTAATACTAATCGGATTTTATCCTCTTTAGGATACTTGGAATCCAGCAGCTGAAGGAACTCTATATACTCTTTGCTGCTATGCCGGTCCCTTACAGGTGGAATCGCCTCTCCTGTTTGCAGGTCGATCCCGGCAAGCAAGGAAACAGTTCCAAGACGCTTAGATTCATAATCTCTGCGGATTGTTTTGTGATTTTCATCCGGCGGAAGATCCTCCGTTGTATTGGCAATGGCCTGTATGCCTGGTTTCTCATCATAGGAAAGCACATGAGTTACCTGTTCATCCTCTGGAAAAGGCAATAATTGTCCATTCTCGTCAAACTGAAGCGACAACTGCTTATAAACCAGAAGGACATTATGCATCTTCTGGTCAAAGTCAGGATCGCGGTTCTCGCAGTAATACGTGATCTTATTTGGCTTAATTTCCGCTTCTTCAAGTATTGTACGAACCTTTGACTGGCTTATAGTGGAAAGACGTATATGACCGGCTTCCTCAGCAAACTGATGGATATGTTTTGTCAAAAGAGCTCTGGTCCATACTTCAGCGGAATAACCGAGATCTACAGGTTTCTGACATGCAATGTTAATAATCCATGCTTTTTCATCATCTGTGATTTCGGGATTGCGACCACGACCAGGAGCATCAGAGAGGGCATTTTCAACGCCCCCTTCCTTAAACTTTTTTAAGCATAGCATGACACTGCATCGGTTGATACCAACTTTATCAGCAATTTTATCAATCGGTTCTCCATCAGCCTTCAACAAAAGGATCCGTGCTCTGCAAACAGTCTGTGCCTGAATAGTACGGGAACGTGTCTGCAATTCAAGATAAGACCGTTCCTCTGGTGTAAGTGTTATTGTCGTTGCTTTTCTGCCCATGCTATTGCCCTCCATATTTACTATATAGAGATTATATCATAGGCCGACTATATAGTCGAGTTAAATAAAAATGTTTATACTAGTTTGCGAAGAACATCAAAGCTGGGTTTCTTGCCTTCGTTTTCGATCCGGTACAGATATCGTTCGGTAATATTAACTCTGTTCGCCAGTTCTTCAATCGTGATATCCGCTTTCTGGCGGGCAGACTTAATAATATCGCCAAGTGTTTCATGTTCTGTATGCACTTATGGTTCACCTCCACCTAATATTGTACGGATTTATGTCAGTTTTATAATGGCATGATGGTTCAATTATAAAAGAACCAACAGTTCGCAAAATACTGAACTAAATAGGAATCGGGCCCCGCCAAATAAAAAAAACGAGGTTTTGTCGGGGTGATTCGTCATGTCTATCCCCTTCAATTCTGAGTTTTCGATTGGGGGGATTTTTCATGCGCTGGACGATGTTCTGCGCTTCGCTGCTGATACGAAGCAGCGAATATGATCGGCCTACATAAACGGCTGGTTATTTAACGGTAAGCGGTCAAAAAAAGCCCGTACCCGCCATCGGGATATTATGGCCTATGTACTGAACTGACAGTACATAGTTTATATGAAATTGAGCTAACAACAGCGCCTGCTGCATGTCGAATTTTGTCATGTGTCGGGCGCTTGTTTTTTTATGGCAGGTTATGGAGGTTACACTGTAGGGACCCGCCCAGTCAATCTGAACTCTTAAAATTCAGATTGATTGGAGGGAAATACATGAATTACCGCAATGACGGTTCCGATGAAATCAATGCGGTACAGAATCAGTTTACCGCTTACTTAACAAAGGCCCTGCGGAATGCACGGGCACAGTATATCCGTAATAAGGTAAGGCGTCTCCAGATTGAGCTGGCCATAGAAGAACTCGAATACCTTGGGATTCCGGCCGAGAATCAGATGGAGGAACTGACGGATGCGGAAGATGTTCTTGCCGCCCTGCAGGTTATCAAGGAAAAAGAGCGTTATGTGGTGCTTGCAAGGGTGATAGATGAAAAAGGCTTTGAAACGATTGCGGAAGAACTGGGCATGAGCTACAAAGGCGCAGCCGCCATTTACTATCGTGCAATCCATAAATTAAGGCACATGTTGGGAGGTGACAGGAATGAATTTTAAGCAGCTGTTGGAACGGGCAAAGGGCGGAGACGCCGCTGCTGTTACGGAGCTTTTGCTGATGTACAGGCCGCTTCTTTTAAAAGAGGCGATTCTGGACAGCAGTTTGGATGAGGATCTGTATCAGGAACTCTGCCTGGTGTTTTTGCGGTGTATAGAGAAATTCAGGCTCTAATCCGGCATGGTTCGTAAGCTTATCCCTGCTTCAGGCGCTGTTCTTTGAGGAAAAGATGGAACGGCAATATGCAGACGAGCTTGGCGTGTATCGCAATGCTGTTCATGCTCGGAAAAAGAAGGCCCTTAAAAAGCTCAAGTCTTTGTTGGAAGATTTGTAGTAATCCTTAACTCTGCATAGCAGAGAAGAACTGATGACAGTATGATAGAAAGCGCCGGGTGCGGGGCCAGCAGACCACCGCATCCGGCGCTTTCTTATGGGGTGTTCTCTACGCATTTAGAAGCCCACTCTGGAAGGGGATTGGATAACCTGCCCTACCTGCACGCTGCCCACGCCGGAAAAGTCTATAAATGCTGGGCTTTTACCGGCCTAAATGCGTAGTATTACTATTTCATAGGCAGCAAAATTTTAACAGTTAATCCATGAGGGATAGTTTCAACAAATTGAATTGATCCCTGATGGGCTTTTACAATCTGACTCACGATTTTCAAACCCAAACCATGTTCTGTATCATCTTCACTATTTTGAGAACTGGAAATATCTTCGTTGCTGTTCAAGGCGTTCAGTTGAGTTTCACTCATGCCATGTCCATTATCTGAAACAACGAAAACGCAACTATTATCATGGATACCTATAGAGAATTTAATCGTACATCCTGATGGATTATGGACAATACTGTTACGGATCAAATTTCCCAACATCCGTTGCAACAACAAATTGTCTCCATTAAGCTGTATGGCTTTTCCAGGCTGTTCTTCGTGAAATTCTATGTCATGCTGATCTGACATACCGTCATTCAGTATTCCGCTTATGACCTGCCTTGCCAACTCCACAGCATCAATATTTTGTTTGCAAATTGCCTGCATGGAGTATTCCAGCTTTGTTGTCAGGTTCAAATCGGAAACAAGATTTTTCAGCTTTTCACTTTGCCGAAGGATTATTCCTGCCTGTTTTCGAGTTTTTTCAGGTAATGTAGGTGTTTCTTCCATTTCGCTGGCATATGCCAAAATAATAGAAAGCGGTGTTCGGATATCATGGGAAATTCCCCGTATCCAGACAGCGCGGGTGTTGTCTTTTTTCATCAGATAATCTCCGGCTTTATTTAACCCGGCCTTAATTTCAGACAGTTTACCACTTTCATCTATATGAACAGGTTTTCCTTTGGAAAGCTGTTGAATACCTTTCAAGATTGGTTTTATTGATTTTTCTAATTTTCGAGTATTGTGAAAGAATAGCAGAATAACAATAATGATATTTGCCAGGAAAATTCCAATACAGCAATAAAACAGTGGAGCAACATAATCAGCATCAAATGTTATTCGAGATTTCCAGAGGGATCCGGCCTCATAGCCGACTACGAGCAGTCCGTCATCACGATTCCAAGTACTGACGGGGTAATCCTCCAGATACCAATGGCTGAATGAAGCCACATCTTGCAAAGAATATTGTCTTGGAAGATCATCGGGCATATTCTCATCCCAGATAACACATCCATTGTTATCCAATATCATAGCCCAAACATTTCCTTCTCTAATAAGTTTCTTTGCTACTGCATCAGAAGTTAAAAGTCCATCTCGATTAGAAATATGCTCTGAAAGTTCGCTAACAGGAAAACTCCCGTCCAAGCCACCATCAAAAAATAAGGCAGAAAATATCGCAAGGATAAAAAGTACATTGACTGCCAAAAACAGCATTAAAATTCTAATACCTGATAAAAAGTATCGGCGAAAAAAGTGATCAATCATATTCATCATTTTGCCCCTTTAATATTTAGGCGGTATCCAACTCCTTTTATTGTAACAAGAGAAACTGGCTTAGAGGGATCATATTCAATTTTTTCACGCAAATGACGCAAATGAGTGGAAAGCGTTTTCTCATAGCCCTGCCAAAATTCCCCGCAGATTGCTTCACACAGACTGCCAGTCGTAACAATCCGGCCAGCGTTTTGATACAGTTTAAAAAAAAGCGTTAGTTCTTTGGCGGTTAATGGGAAAATTTTATCGCCTCGTCTTACCTCAGCTTTTTCCAAATTCACTGTAGCAGCATCCAAATATACTGAACTATCTTTTTCAGGATATACGCGTTTTAAAATGGCCCGCACACGGAACAGCAATTCTTTAGGAAGAAATGGCTTAATCAAATAATCATCGGCACCGCTTTCAAAACCTCTAAATTTGTCATCAGCTTCACCACGGGCCGTTAGCATAAGAACGGGCACCTTGCTCGTTTTTCGGATTTCTTTTAGAACTTCAAAGCCATCCATTTCAGGCATCATAACATCCAGGACTATGATATCCGGCTGCTTTTCTTCCCATATCTTCAATGCGGTTTTACCAGAAGTAGCCGTTAAAATATATTTATACCCTGCTCTTAAAAAAATAGACTGTAAAGCATCCAGCAGATCGGTTTCGTCATCCACTATCAGAATTATTTTGTCGTACATAAAACACCCCTTATTCGCTTTGAACTTATTATACTACAAAAAGGCTTTGCTGACCATTTTGCTACAAAAATCTCAGAGTAAATTCAGAGTTATCTCAGCATTATCTCAGACTTGATGTGCTATTCTAATTTTTTAAAAAGTTATAATTGGGAGGTACATTATGGAGATTCAAAGTAATAAAGTAATAGGAATTATTGGTACGCCCAAATCGGTTGACCAATATATAGCGGCAAATTTTTCTAACACAAATCACAAATATACCATATTTGATATGAATGAAAAAATTGAGGAAACACGAAATGTACTTGAATGTATGCGTATTTGGTCAGAAGAGTATGCTTTGCAGAAATTTAATGAGGATGACTTAATAACTTTTTTGTATATCGCCAGATTAGATGGCAGAATAGATACTCAAATTGCCAAACTTACGATAGGAGAGAAAAAGAGATTACTCTTCTTAAAAGCGATGCTGGCAAACTGTTATTACTACATAATACATGAGTTATTCGATGGCGTAGACAAAAAGGATATCGAAATCCTGACACAAATGCTTATTGAATTATCTACATACGCCACTATCGTTTTGACTGCAGAAAATGACAATGGTTTCTCTATTTGTGATAAAATTATTATTTTGTCTTATTAGAAGAAATATCAACGAATCCCAATTTATGAGAACTCTTAGGATGCTTGAAAAAGAGGTGCCGGATGACGGCAATGAAAAAGGACGGATTTGTTTCCGTCCTTTTTCATTATCATTATCTCGTCTATATTGAGCGATACATAGACAGCATAATTGAACCTAACAGAACTGAAAATCGCCTAATTATAGATTGATTTGGGAGAAAATACGCCTATGCTGTTGAATTTCGCCTAATACTATGCTATAATTAGGCGAAAAGAATGGAGGTAGGAGAATGAGGCGGTTTAACTACGATACATTAAAAGACCGGCACTGGGATTCGGAAATTCTCGGCTTGGTTGCTCAAATACATGAGTTTAAAGGTCGTCAGGAATTATATTTGAAACAAAAACCAGCTGCGCTCGACAAACTGGTAGAAATTGCAAAAATACAGAGCACAGAGGCATCTAATAAGATTGAAGGCATCGTAACTACGAGCACCCGGATGCAGCAGCTTTGCCAGGATAAAACAACCCCGAGGAACCGTGATGAGGAAGAAATTATGGGATATCGGGATGTGCTTAATACCATTCACGAAAGTTATGAGTATATTCCGATTCGTGCATCCTACATTCTCCAGCTGCATCGTGATCTGTACAAATACTCCGGAAAGGATATCGGCGGGCGTTTTAAGAATACGCAGAATATGATTGCTGAGACAAAAGCAGACGGGACGCAGGTTGTGCGCTTTACCCCCCTGCCACCATATGAAACTCCGGCTGCGATAGAAGCAATCTGCGAAAGTTTTAATCAGGTGATTGATTCCTGTGTAATAGACCCACTGGTATTGATCCCGGTTTTCATCCATGACTTTTTGTGTATCCACCCTTTTAACGATGGCAATGGCCGTATGTCGAGACTGCTTACGACCCTGCTCCTTTATAGATGCGGATATATGGTGGGTCGCTATATCAGTATCGAGAGCAAAATCGAGAAGACAAAGAGCAATTACTATGATGCACTTGAGAAAAGCGGAACCGGCTGGTATGAAGAAAGCAATGACCCTTCTCCCTTTATTAAATATATTCTCGGCATTATTTTGGCGTCATATAGAGATTTCGAGAGCAGAATGAGCCTTGTAGATGAAAAACTGCCTGCTATTGAACAGGTTCGGATGGCAATAAAAGAAAAAATCGGGAAGTTTACGAAGAGTGAGATTATGGAACTGGTTCCCGCTGTGGGAAAGGCTTCTGTGGAAAACTCTTTGAAGAAACTTACTGAAGAGGGATTTATTGAACGCCACGGGAAAGGCAAGTCTACTTTCTATACCCGAAAAGACATCTGAAAGCATTATCCCATTACGAACAGAAAGGAGACAATACGATGTACCACATCTTGATTATAGAAGATGATTTTTCGCTTGCAGAAGCGATGAAAAAACAGATTGAGTCCTGGGGCAACGAAGTGGTATGCGTGCAGGACTTCCAGAATGTGCTTATGGCTTTTACCCAGTGCGATCCTCATCTGGTACTGGTAGATATTATGCTGCCGTTTTTCAACGGATATCATTGGTGTACAGAGATCCGCAAAATCTCACAGGTTCCGATTGTGTTTATCAGCTCGGCTTCTGATAATATGAATGTCATTATGGCAATGAATATGGGTGGTGATGATTTTATCACAAAGCCGATTGACCTTGATGTAATGACCTCCAAGCTGCAGGCAATTTTGCGCCGTGCCTATGATATGGGCACAAAAATCCCGGTATTAGAGCATCGGGGCGCCATATTGAATCTGAATGATACGAGCCTCACCTATAATGGAGAGCGCATCGAACTGACGAAGAATGATTTCCGCATCTTACAAACGCTTCTTACAAATAAGGGTAAAGTAGTCAGCCGTGATACGCTGATGACGAAGCTGTGGCAAATGGACGCCTATGTGGAGGAGAACACATTGACAGCCAATGTGAACAGGCTCAGAAAAAAACTGAAAAACGCAGGGCTTACTGACTTTATTACCACTAAAGTAGGCAGCGGTTACATCATAGAGTGAGGCAGTAAATGAAACAGGATAAATGGTATCATATATTAGGGCGCTATTTGCGCGAGCACCTGCCTTCAGGTGCGGTTTTCCTCGGATTTGTGGCTATATTCGCCGCCATATTCCGGTTATATGACTTGGAGACGGAAGCGGTACTTTACGCTGCAGGACTCTGCCTACTTTTTGGGGCGGCAGTAATGACGGCCCATTTCATATTCTATTTGAAGAAACATAGAGAGAGGATGCGGATCCTCCAAAATATCCGTTTACTTGTAGATGAGCTGCCTGAGCCGGGAACGCTTGCCGAGGCGGATCTGCAGGAAATGGTCCGGGAACTGAAAAGACTCAATGAGGTTACGGAAACAGCCCGTCAGACGGAGCGCAGGGAAATCCTGGATTATTACACGACTTGGGTCCACCAAATCAAGACGCCCATATCCACTATGAAAATGGTACTGGAGAGCGAAGATACCGACGAGCACCGTGAGCTTTTGGCAGAACTGTTCCGGGTTGAGCAGTATGTGGAGATGGTACTGAGTTATCTGCGTTTGGGCAGCGAATACTCGGATTATGTCTTCAAGGAATATAATCTCGATAAGATCATCAAGCAGGCCATCCACAAATACGCGCCGCAGTTTGTCCACCGCAGGATCCGCCTGGAATACACACCGGTGGATATCAAAGTGCTGACGGATGAAAAATGGCTGTTGTTTATCATAGAACAGGTTTTGTCAAACAGCATTAAATATACCAAGCAAGGCTCTGTGAGGATTACGGTAACACCGGATAAGATCCTGAAGATTGCGGACGATGGCATTGGTATTGCCGCAGAGGATCTGCCGAGAATCTTTGAAAAAGGGTTTACAGGATACAATGGCCGTTACAATAAGAAGTCCACGGGGCTGGGGCTGTATCTGTGTAAAACAGCAGCGGACAGGCTCTCACATAAGATGAGCGCAGAGTCCACACCGGGCAAGGGAACAGTGATTTCCATAGATCTGCATACAGATGAGTTGAAGGTAGAGTGACGCCATCATACAAAAATGTCACATCAAACGGCTGAAATGTCACACGATTCAATGTCGGAGGCTTCAGCCGTTTTGCTATAATGGGGACACGAAAGAAACAAGGAGGTCATTGATATGGCAGCAATTTTAGAGGCGAAAAGCCTTCAAAAAATCTATACAACACGATTTGGAGGAAATCAGGTCCAAGCCCTGTCGAATGTGTCCTTTTCTGTGGAACAGGGTGAGTATGTGGCGATCATGGGCGAATCCGGATCCGGAAAGACTACACTGCTTAACATTCTGGCGGCACTTGATAAGCCCACGAGCGGCGAGGTCCTGCTGGATGGCAGGAGCCTTTCTACTGTAAAGGAAAAAGAAATCTCCGCATTCCGCAGAGACAACCTTGGCTTTGTGTTTCAGGATTTTAACCTGTTGGATACATTCAGCCTTCAAGATAATATCTTCCTGCCCCTGGTGTTGGCCGGCAAGGGTTATAAGGAAATGAGCCAGCGCCTTCAGCCAATAGCAAAAAAACTCGGTATTACAGAATTACTGGCAAAATATCCATATGAGGTTTCTGGCGGGCAGAAGCAGAGAGCGGCGGTTGCCCGCGCACTTATCACCAACCCGAAGCTGGTACTTGCGGATGAACCGACAGGCGCGCTGGACTCTCGCTCCACAGATGGACTTTTAAGGATCTTCAACGACATTAACCGTGACGGTCAGACAATCCTGATGGTAACGCACTCCACAAAGGCTGCCAGCCACGCAAGCCGTGTGCTGTTTATTAAGGATGGAGAAGTGTTCCATCAAATTTATCGCGGTAATAATACGAATGAGCAGATGTATCAGAAGATATCCGATACCCTGACACTGCTGGCAACGGGTGGTGAACAGTATGAATAATCGCTTTTTTCCAAAGCTGGCAGCAAGCAATATCAAGAAGAACGGGAAAGCGTATATTCCGTATATCCTGAGTTGTGTGATGACGGTTGCAATGTTCTATATTGTAAAGTCATTATCCTATAATCCCGGCCTTAAAAATATGGTCGGTTCCAGCACAATGATGACGATGATGTCGATGTGCAGCGTGATGATTGCGCTCTTTGCAATCATCTTCCTGTTTTATACCAACAGCTTTTTAGTGAAGCGGAGAAAGAAGGAATTCGGTGTCTTCAATATCCTGGGTATGGAAAAATCCCATATTGCCAAAACAATGGCTTGGGAAAATTTCTATGTAACGCTCATCAGTATTGCGGGTGGACTTGTAATCGGCATCGCCTTGGATAAGGCAATGTTTTTGCTGATTGCACAGGTGCTGAACGAAGAGATTTCTCTTGGTTTCTTTATTTCAGATAAAGCAATCATCAGTACGGTAGTGATGTTTTGCATTATCTTCCTGCTGATCCTTCTGAATTCAATCAGGCAGATCCAAACAGCGAACCCGATTGAACTGCTCACTGCAGGGAATGCCGGTGAACGGGAGCCGAAGACCAAATGGATTCTTACCATTTTGGGACTATTAAGTCTTGGTACTGGTTATTATATTGCGCTGGCAATTAAAGACCCCATTACCGCTTTAGTATACTTCTTTTTTGCAGTGATACTGGTCATTATTGGAACCTATATGCTTTTTACCGCAGGCAGTATTGCGCTGCTGAAAATCCTGCGAAAGAATAAAAAGTATTACTACAAGACCAAGCACTTCACAAGTATTTCAGGTATGATTTACCGTATGAAACAGAATGCGGTAGGTCTTGCAAACATCTGTATTCTGTCAACTGCGGTTCTCGTGATGGTGTCTTCCACATCGTCGCTGATGCTTGGTATGCAGGATGTGATTGCTACCCGGTATCCAGATGATTTTATAGTCTATTCCAATGAGACATCGGAAGAACGGGCATATGAATCTTTTGACGCGATTCGTGAACTGCAGGAAGAACAAAATCTGAATGTTACAAGTGAAAGAGAGTATCGTTATCTTGTGTTCCCGGCTTTTATAAACGGAGATACTTTTGAAGTCACCCGTGATGCGAATTTTTCATCGTTGGGGAATCTCAATAACCTGATTTTTGTCTCGCTCTCAGACTATAACCGAGTTATGGGAACAGATAAAACGCTGGCTGAAGATGAAATCCTCGTATATTCGGACCGTCTTCAGTTTAATTATCCGACGCTCAAAATCTTTGATCGGGAATACTCGGTGAAAGAGAAGATTGATGAATTTATCGGAAACGGATTGATTGTGGCTGTTGCCGCCAACACGCAGTTTATCGTTCTCCCGGATGGGACAGATATAGATGAACTTTATGCGCTACAAAAAGAAGCGCTTTCTGATGGGGCCAGTGAGATACAGTATTATTACGGGTTTAACTCAGATGCAGATGAAGAAACCCAGCGTGCCTTCTACAGAACTTTGCTAGAGGATTATGTTGGACACGGATATGAAGGGACGATAGAATCGAAAGCGGATTCCAGAAGTGAGTTTGTCGGCTTGTATGGCGGGTTCTTTTTCATCGGTATCTTCCTGGGCGTATTATTCATCATGGCAACGGTGCTGATTATTTACTACAAACAGATTTCCGAAGGCTACGATGACAAACAGCGATATGAGATTATGCAAAAGGTTGGAATGACGCATCAGGAGATTAAGAACTCTATCCGCTCTCAGGTGCTTACGGTATTTTTCCTGCCGCTGATTGTCGCAGGGATCCATATCGCAGTAGCATTCCCGATCATTAACAAGCTGCTCGCACTGCTCAATCTTTTGAATGTCCAGCTGTTCCTGACTTGCACCGTGGTATGCTATGTGGTGTTTGCAGTTATGTACTTGCTTATTTATCTGCTGACAGCCAGGACCTATTATAAGATTGTCAGCAAGTAAGGAGGATGTTATGGCAGCGAGAAAATTATATAGAATCAGAGAAGGCAAAGTATTTACCGGCGTATGTGGCGGCATTGCAAAGTACTTTGATGTAGATCCGAAACTTGTTCGGCTACTCTTTGTGGTATGCTGTTTAGCATTTGCCAGTGGGATTATGGCGTACATCATATTTACGATTTTTATCCCGAAAGAGCCAAAGTGATTTTAGGAGTAAGGAGAAATCTATCATGGGAAACAATTTTAATATCAGCGGAGTATGGCAGAGTCTGAGTGATCTTTGGCTTCCTATTGCCCTGGCGATAGTAGGCATCATTATCTTGATTCTTCTGATCCGCTTTATTATAAAGAAGAAATGGGCTGGTGTCGTTACAACGGTTATTATTGCGGCGCTGGTGGTCGGAGGCGGTATCACATATCGTCTTCCCCATACCCTGAGTAATATCGAAGCCGAAGAGATTTCAAAAATTGAAGTTGCAAATGTGGAGGTAACGGATCCGGAATTGATTCAGGATATTCAGGATGAGCTTAACGGATCGAAATATAAACGGGCCTTACCCTCCGGCATCGGCGGACGAGAAAAATATTCTGTCGAGATTTACGATAAGAATGGTAGAGTAGAACTCAGTCTGGGAATCGCAGATGAGTTTATGGTTAATACGGGGACCTTTTGGGAAGAGCGTGAAAACGGGGAACTGGATCTATCTCTGTTTCAAGCGATTACAGAGGAGGTGTTGGCAGAATGAAAAAGATAATCGCATTTGTGCTGTTACTATGTATGGCACTTTCCTTTACAGGATGCCAGTTTAATTATGAGAAACCGTCAGAGATGCTGGAGAAATTTGAAGGATGGGCCGAGAACCTCGGTCAGTCTCAGATCACTGAAGACGGAGATCTCATAGGGGAACGAATTCTTTCTGAAGACTCCTATGCCGGCAGGTACTGTGCCGATGGTGAGGATGAGATAGGAAAGGATGTTGTCTTTGGAGGCGCATCAATTGAGAAACGCCAACTAAAAGTTTACGGTACGATTACAACTGAGTCTGGAAAAGCGACAGTCCGGATCCGCCAAAACTGGGATGTGACGGAAGTGGAAACGGATGAAGATGGCAATTTCGAGACAAATCTGAGTCTTGATAACGGTGGTAATTATATTATGGTCAATTACGAGGACTTTACCGGAAGCATTGAGTTGTATTCCGAGTATGAAGGAGCAGAAGGAAGCACATTATGAATGGCGAAGCAATGTTAATTCAGCGGGAGCCTATCGGCTGGAAAATAAAAAAAGCATTCCGTAAACTTCTGAGCCAGGTGGTCCTGTGGGTTAGCGTTGCCGTTATCGCCATTATAGCAGTACACACAAGCGTTTTGGTACTTGCAATAACGGGAATATGGCAACTGGCAGACCATATCCTCGCAAAGCTCGAAAGAAAGGAGTGACGGTATTATGCGGACGATACTCAAAGGGATAGGAAAATTGTTCTGTGCGCTGGTCTCGGTTCTGCTTGTGGCAGTTCTTGTTGTAGGCGGTTGGTTCGGTATTCAGGGATACAATATGTATCAGGACGCGATAGAAGATAGGCCTATCAGCGAAAAGGTAGAGACAATCCGTGCGATGGACAACTTTGTAGAATATGATGAATTGCCTGAGATTTACATAGATGCCGTCATATCCGTTGAGGACAAGCGGTTTGAAGAACATCGCGGGGTAGATTATCTGGCGATTTGCCGTGCGGCTTGGAATAATCTTCGTACTTTTTCTTTTGCGGAAGGCGGTAGCACTATTACCCAGCAGCTGATGAAGAATGAGTATTTTACCCAGGAGAAAAAACTGGAACGCAAGTTTGCTGAGATTTTTGCCGCTTGGGAAATAGAGAAGCAGTATAGCAAGGAAGACATCTTTGAACTGTATGTCAATACCATTTATTTCGGCAGTGGGTACTATGGAATCTATGATGCTGCTGAAGGATATTTCAGGAAGGAACCGTCAGAACTGAATGAGTATGAGGCGGTTATGCTCGCCGGCCTTCCAAATGCGCCTTCGGCTTATTCACCGGATACCAGCCCGGAACTGGCAAAGCAGCGGATGAGTCAGGTTCTGACCCGGATGGTCGAGTGCGAGGTCATAGATCAGGACGAAGCGGATAGTCTCCACGCTCAGGCTGATGAATAGAAAAGAAACAGAGCAAAGCGTAAGACAAAAGAAAAACCGTAGGGCTTCATCGGTTTAAAGTCCTACGGTTTTTTTATTCGTTTGCTATTTCCTATTCGGTTTTCTTTTAATGGCCAGCAGTTTTATATAATCATCAAATTCAGAAGTATCGGTCGGCTCAAACATCACCCATTTCCCATCACGATATGTCTGTGCTTCATCATATCGCCTGCAAACTGGATCAGAAAGGGTATCTCTAATATCCTCAAATTTTGCTCTTTCGTCTTTTCCGAAAATAATCATAAACCCAACGCAATTCCTTTTTGCGTATAGACTGCAAAGCGTTTTACCACCTTTGCGGTATTTATATTCGTAAGTCCAATTCTTACCCCCTGTGTTCCATAGCCGTTCCATATCGTATTTTTCTTCAATCACCGAACACAGCTCTTGCCAAACCTCAAACAAAGATTGTCCGAGCAATTCCGTCATAGTTGATTGAGTAGGGATGTTTTCAAGCATTGTATCTCCTCCGTAACTTAGGATTTGTTACTCTATGTATTCTATCCTTTCAAATTCTTCAAAGCAGATGGATTATTTCCGAGGATCGCCCCAACTGTCGGGCAAGTTTCTAATTTCGGACAGCCGCCGCAAGTGGAAACGCCTTTTTCCAAAGCGCATTTTCTGACTTTACACATTTGCTCACAGAATACCGTCTTCGCTCCGTTCGCGCGGCAGCCCTTGCAGTTGATATGTTCCGGCAGAATGGGAGCGTTATTTAACTTCGCCCACAATTTCGCCGTTTTCTCCCGCAACGCCTGATCGTCATTGACAGTCGCAAGGTATGCGTCGCATTTTTCGCAGTCCAGTCCGCAGTATCCGATCATATCTTTCATAGGTCATATGCCTCCTGTCGGTTATTCTTCATCATCAATTTCACGCTCAAAGATCGAATACTTCCAGTCATCAGTTCCGGAAATCAAACGCCAGCCTTGTTTTCCATATTCATTGAGCTTCTCAATATACCGATCCAGCTTAATATGAACATTAAACGATGGCTCTGCGCTTAAATCAACTGTCATATACTCATACTTCTTCATAATAAACCGCCTTTCTATGTATGACCCTTTAAGAATAATTTTTTATTATATCCGCAACAAACTGTGCCTGCTGCTTTTTCAGGTACGACTTCACAAAGGGCTTCATCAATAATTTCTTTGCTTCCACTTGCTCCGTGAAATATATCTCCGTTTCATCACCTCTGGCAGTGAAAATACCGATCCAATGACCTTTCATATTGCTGTTTTCCATATCAAATTCCCATCGTCTGTATGGATCGACAAGCGTCACTGTAAATGTCGTAGGGTAGCCATCTTTGGTATATTCGATAAATTGCTTGTCGCTTATAACTTCAGTTTTACTCAGATCACTTCTCCAAGCAGCGTAATTCTCAATGTCTAAAACAAAATCCCATACTTGGCGAAGCACGCTCGGAATCAACGCTTTTATATTTGAAGTCGCCATTTTCACACTTCCTTCCCCAAATCAATCGTATTTTTCGATATTTACCGTTGCGATCGCAGATTGATTCGGCTCTCCGGTAACAAGGTCTTGTGGTGCAGGAATCAACATCATAAATCCGTCCTTACTATATCGCTGTGCATACCCCTGTGCATATGCTTCCTCAACAGAAATGTGCTGCACCTGCCCGATCACCATAGCAGTAATTCCAGCGCCGCTTAAATCCTGTATCTCTTTCAAAGTACATTCCATACTGAGAAACGCCTCATTGATTACAGGTGCGTGAATAGTTTTTGCATTGGAAATCGTAAAGCCTCCTGCTGCAAATTCGTCATCGTCTATTTCGTTGTGATGAATGGTCTTTACCAAATTATCATAATAGCTTATCGGAAGGAAGTTAATGCAAAAGCATTTTTCCCTTTGGATATTGGCGTAGGTATGAGTATGTTGGTACAAGTTACCCATCACGGCGAAGAAGACTGTCTTATCTCCGTGGAAGCAGCTCCAAGAATGAAAGCACACATTCGGCTTGCCGTTTTCTTTCCAAGTGGTAATTGCAAACAGAACGGTCGGTATTCCTGCTGTTACTTCAAAATGGTGAAACAATTCAAATTCCTCCGGATAGGCAGGTCTAAAATACTGCGGGAAATCCTTTTCAATCTCTATCTTCATCGCTGTACCTTTCATAATTACAGTTTTTTTACAATTTCGACTGCAATGCGGAGCAATTCATATCGTACATTCTTTTGTGTATTCCAGTTTCGAGAATCCCACTCCTCACCGCTTACATCGTCACCTGCATACAATAGCTGCGCAAGCGGAATATGATAATAGTGAGATACAGCAAAAAAGGCCGCTGCTTCCATTTCCACCGTGATGCACCCTTCGCTTCGTCTGCGCTCGATCATATCTGGAGTTTCCCGGTATATGGCATCGCTTGTCCAAGTCTTTCCCGTTTTGAATGGAACTTCCATTTCTTTTAAGGATGAAATAACCTTCCGGGCGGTCTCTTGATGACATTCTATTTCACGGGAGGGCGTTAAATAATGATAAGATGTTCCCTCATCTCGAATCGCAGAGAGCGGGACAATGATCTCTCCAACCTTGCTGTCATTGGTTAAGGCTCCTGCTCCGCCGCAAACGATAAATGTTTCGCACCCCATAGCATATAATTCTTCAAGCGCTACTGCTGCGCCCGGCGCTCCGCAAAGCGCCATTGTAATGCAAAGTTTATCTGTACCCGTTGCGTATTCGTAAATCGGTATATCAAACACCTCAGAGTTAAGGTAACCAATGATCGGAAGTTTGTTTTCTTCTACAAATCGCTCTAATTCCTTCCTCAAGTAGGTAATTATACATTTTTTCGGAAGACTTTCCGTTAGAAAGCTTGCCGGATGAATGATGGGATTTCTATTGGTATCAAATTCACATATGGGGTATTGATTCTTCACAATCATATTATTTAACCTCCGTAAATTACTTCTCGCTTATAGTCTTTATCTTACTCAGATTACTTCTCAAAGTTATGTAATCTTCAGTATCAAAGACCATAGCGGTGGTAATCGCAGATTGATTCGACCCTCCGGTAACAAGGTCTTGCGGTGCAGGCACAAGCAACATAAATCTCTATTTTCATCGCTGTCCCTTCCGTAGATCACAGTTTTTCTACATCTTCGACATAGATGGAAACCTCACCGCACTTCGGGCAAATTGCTACCTTCGGTTTTCCAATCCGACCGCCGAACAGCTTATTTTCGTCCGATGACATTACAATCCCATATCCTGCGCCTTCTACTTTGATGGCGCAGTTTTCTTTCATTTCAGTTCCACATCTGAGACACATTCTCATGATATAATCCTCCTTTTTGTTTCATAAGTCCTGTAAGATTGCCGGCAACCAAGCCGCTATATTATGTTCTGAGTTTCAATGTTTTATGCGTTTTTTATGGAAGCGCCGTAACGGAGCGTCTTGTAGATCGTCACACCTATCTCGAATACGGTAATTGCCACAATAAAGATAAGAAGCCCATTGGATACCATATCCGCATTCCAGTAAGTGAGAAATCTTGCTCCTGTATCTACATTATCGCCTAATACCCGTTCAATCTCAAGTGCAAAATTCGGATTCCAAATGGGTAAAACCTTTAGAACAACGATGCTCAATACAATTTGAAGGACTCCGCACACTATATTACTGATCATTACCAGTCTGCAGTAGACGCCGACAATCAAGCGTAATATCTCATCTGCAAGACCGATCAGCAGACTCAGTATAAAGACGGGAAGAACGATGCTCCATTGTTCCAGATTGAAAATGGGTACAGTCATTACGGTTTCGTCTTCTGTAAAGAACGCGGCAAAGAAGTGAGGAGCAAAAATCAGCAGCACACTAAAAATAACGATAAATATAATGCCTACAATGCTGTCCCCCCGACTTATGATTGCTTTTTTATCGGGTACAGGCTCTAAAAATTTTGGCGTCCAGCGGGAGTGGGAGGTTGGCATTTTGCTTTCTTCCGACAAACTGTCTAAGGTCCATTTCTCTGCCTTTTTCAGCTCGAATTGAACCTTCTTCCGTTCCATAATGGCAAAAGTCAAGGTCACTGCACCGAATGCAGACACGCAGGACAGAATAGCATCAGTAATTCCGGTGATCAAACCGTCTACAATGGTTCGGATAATGACAGAAGCAGAGTTCTGTGCTGTAATCGCTGGCATTTCTCCTATTGCATTTATCAGGGAAATAACCAAAATCGGTATGGCAGCACAGATTAAGACGACTTTAACAAACCACAGATAGGTGTCAAAGTATTCCGGGCCAATCAGATATCTTTGTTCGCTCTGATATTGTTTTGCAAATTCAGCAGGATCGCCAAGTTCAGTCAGAACCTCTTCCATAGAGCCTTTATCCGTATACATATCGCTGATCAGTTCTTCCAGCTCCATACGCACTTCATCTCGCTGAGCTTTGGGAAGCCGGCGAATTACCTGATAAATGTATCGTACCATATAATCTTTTTCATTCGGCGTCATGATTCTTCCTCCCTTAATAATCGTTCCATTCCGTTGGATAAATTTTGCCAATATGCTTTCAGCTTCTCATAAATTTCCGTTCCGTATTTTGTCCTCTGGTAATATTTTCTCGGTTTTGCGCCGCCGGTTTCCCACCTGCTTTCCAAAAGCCCCTGATTCTCAAGCCGACGAAGGAGAGGATACAAGGTGTTGGGGTCAATGGCAACGCCTTTTTCTTCCAAGCTCTGTACCAAAGCATACCCATACTTCGGTTCTTTCATCTGACTGAGTACGCTAATTGTCAGTGTGCCTCTACGAAGCTCCAAAAGCAAAGAGGATAATAAATCTTTTTCTTCTCCCATCAGCGTCACCTCCTAATGTCATTATACTGTGTGCCGTACTGTATTGTAAATATATAAATAAAGTATTATAGAAGGTACGCAACCAATCCGAACACTTTATGTCATCGTCAGTTGGTAGAAATCCGGAAAGAATGCGATATAATATGAGCAAGGAGGTCGGAAATACATGAAAAAACAAACAAATATGATTTCTCAGAATCTAACCGCGCTGCGGCAGTATCATAAATATTCGCAGGAAGAAGTAGCGGAAAAAGTCGGCGTGACCCGTCAGGCTGTGGCAAAGTGGGAGTCGGGTGAAACGGTTCCCGATATCCTTAACTGCGATGCTTTGGCAGAACTTTACGATGTCTCGGTGGATACTCTCATCCACTATGATCAAGAGAAAGAGCATATGCCCATACCGCCGCGAGGCAAGCATCTTTTCGGAACGGTCAAAGTGGGAGAGCGGGGTCAGATTGTTCTTCCTAAAAAAGCACGGGACCTTTTCCATATCAAGCAGGGAGATCTTCTTGTGGTACTGGGAGACGAAAACCCGGAAAGCGCCGGTATCGCTTTGGTGCCCGGAGATACCGTCCTGCGCAATATCGCTTTTCTGCGCGATATGCTAAGCGATGAAAAGGAGGAAAATCTATGACAGAGCTTTTACAGGTTGATCACCTGAGCAAGCAGTATCCGGGTTTTACATTGCAAGACATTTCTTTCTCAGTAAAGCCTGGGCGCATTATGGGACTGATCGGCAAAAACGGAGCAGGCAAAAGTACAACGCTCAAATCCATTCTGAACATGGTGCGGCCAGAATCCGGAACGGTCACTATGCTGGGAAAGGATTTTTACGCGAATGAAAAGGAATGTAAGCAGGACATCGGCGTTGTGTTTGGAGGGATTGACTTTTACCCACTGAAAAAGCTCTCCGCCATTACCGCTGTTACCCGGCGATTTTATAAAGACTGGGATCAGGAACGGTATAATGATTATCTCCGCCAGTTTTCTTTGGATGAGAATAAGCAGTTCCGGTCTCTTTCCAACGGAATGAAGGTAAAGTATCTGCTGGCATTAGCCTTATCACATCACGCCACGCTTTATCTTTTGGACGAACCGACTTCCGGGTTGGACCCAGTTTCAAGGGATGAAATCCTGCATATCTTCACCCGCATTGTAAAAGACGGAAAGAGATCTGTCCTGTTTTCCACCCATATTACTTCTGACCTGGACCGATGTGCTGACGATATCACCTATATCCAGATCGGAAAGGTTCTGCAGAGTGCAGACAAAGATACATTTTTGCATTCCTTTGAGCACTTGAAAGCGGCGGAAGATACCAGTCCGCTTACTTTAGAGGAAATTATGCTGCGTACAGAAGGGAGGACCTTAGATGAAACTGCTCTATAAAGAACTGATGCTTGCTGCGCATCCCACATCTATTGTCTTTGCCTTTTTGGGATGTCTCGTGGCTGTGCCGGCCTATCCTTATACTGTGATCTTCATGTTCGGATGCTTAGCTCCCTATATTACTTTCCTTTATGCCAGGGAAACGAATGACGCTTGGTATACCGCAATTCTTCCTGTTACAAAGCGGGAGAGCGTGAAGGGAAAATGTCAGCTGATTGTTTCCATCCAGCTGTTCCAGTTGCTGATCTCCATTCCTTGTGTTGTTCTGCGAGGGATTCTCGAAGTGGAGAATAATCCGGTTGGAATTGACGCAACAGTGGCTTGGTATGGGTTCGGGCTTATCATTTACGCTGTTTTCGATCTGGTATTCTTTCCAGCCTATTATAAAAATGGTTACAAGGCCGGTAAAGCGTTTGTGATCGCTTCGATACCTATGCTGCTGTTAATGGTCATTGTGGAAGGAGCAGTCCATATTCCGGCGCTTGCCTGGCTGGACAGTTATGCTATGCAAGATCAGCTGCGGCAGCTGCCCCTCCTGCTGATCGGGATCATATGCTATATAGTACTGCTCTCAATGGCATACCGGATTTCTGTGAAACGATTCGAGAGAGTGGATTTATAAGGAATTCCGCCTGTGAAATCATCAGGCGGAGTTTTTTTGACTGTTAAACATTTTGGAATTGACAAAGTAGGCTCTATCTGTTGCTTTTATATCGTAAGTAGCAAGTAATAAGTAGCCACTAAATAAAAAGATAGTAAACGGAGGAGTCCATAAAAAAACTTATCACTCACCCAGCAATATCTGCTTTGCGTATTGAACAAAAATGGTAAGCTGCCAACCTTTGGTCTTGATAAAACTCTTTGCCTGTCTGCGGCCGGTGTGCTTGAACTTTTAATGGAGCAAGTTGAATAAAAAGAAGGCTCGATACAGCGCTGTACCGAGCTTTTCTCTATTGCAAAAGCTTTTCGTATGTGAACCGCCCCATAGATTTTTGTAAAAGGATCCAAGCGAGTATTGCGCAGGCTGCACCGAGTCCGAGAAGAATCCAGACATTCATTAATAGGACGCCGGTAAACTGTCCTGCTATAAGCAGAATAAGCGGAATGATCAGAAAAACGGCGGCTTGTTGGGATTCCTCCACACTCTGCGCTTTGGCAGATCCCCGGACAATCAGGGTAACGGCAATGAGTGAGATTGCGGGAGAAAGCAGCAGCATAATAACCAGCCAGCTTACACCGGGAATCAGCAGCCTGCCCATCAGGAAAAACAATTCTGTTTCCATGACCAGGAACATAGCCGTAAATGAGATCAGAGAGACAAGCATACTTAAAAGGAAAGAAGCCCATACTTTTGCCTGGAAGATCTGTTTGAGAGTAAGCGGGCAATAGAGCAATGTTTCAAGCGTATGGCGTTCCTTTTCTCCTACGAATGCACTGGCTGCCATGATAGAAGCAGCCATTATGGGAATTATCAGGAAAAAGACCGGAAGGATATAATTTAAGATCATGCTGAAAAGCGTAAGTTCCAGGCTTTCCATCCGGGCGGCTTCAGGAAGCAGCGACAGCAGTTTCGCAACATCCGGATCATCCGGCACAACATGAATGGCAATGACGAAAATAGACGGCAACACGATCGTCAGTACCAAAGGAACGATTAAAAGCGCAGAAAATAACCGGCGGTTGCTCGCAACACCGCGAAAATCCTTTTTGATGATAGCATACATAGCAGTCTTCATATCGTCAATTCTCCTTCCTTCCGGCAGTCAGGGCAAAATAAATATCTTCCAGACTGGGTTCTATGAGATTTACAGAATAGATATCCTCGCCGGCTTCTACAATCTTTCGCACCAAACCAGGAACTTCTTTTTTATCGTATATTTTGGCTTCAAATTCATTGGCGCCACATTTGACAAAATTCAGCTTCTCAGGAACGGCTGACGCGCAGATACGAAGCGATTTTGAGGGAAATACCCGGGCGCGTAATTCATCAATTGTGCCTGAGGCCAGAAGAGACCCCTTTTCAATCAGTCCGTAGCGTGTGCAGATTTCCTGTGCATACCTGAGCTGATGGGTGCAGAGAAAAACGGTGATTCCTTCTTTACGGGCCAGGTTGTGAATCATTTGATTGACATTTTGGGCGCTTTCCGGATCCAAGCCGGAAGTCGGCTCGTCAAGAAACAGGACCTTCGGGCGGTGCAGCAGTGCCCGTGCCAAAGAAAGCCTCTGTCTCATACCGGTAGAATAGGTCGCCAGTTTTCGGTCTTTCGCGTCTGTCAGTTCTAATTCCTTGAGCAGCGACTCGCCGCGCTGTTTGCCTTCTTTTTGCTCCAATCCAAAGGCAGCAGCATAGAAGAGCAGATTTTCCATGCCGGTCAGATTATCATACATCTGTGCGTGTTCGGTTACGATCCCGGACAGGAGATGGGTCTTTTCCGGTTGGACATTGGGATTGACGCCCATGATGTCGCATGAACCGCCGGATGGAGTAAGGATTCCGGTAAGGAGTTTTACGGTTGTTGTCTTTCCGGCACCGTTGGGACCGAGAAAACCGAATACCTCCCCTGTGCTTAGAGACAGTGAGAGCTGTTTTAATGCTTCTTTTCCGCCGGGGTAAGTTTTGGATAGTTTTTGTATGGTAACAGCCTCCATTTATTTTCCCTCCTCGTTCGCTCTCAGTCTATGGACCATGACCTGAAACCGTGGGTTTTCTGCCAACGGAAGGAAGACGGGGTTTTCACTGAGAGCTTGTGTCATACTGTGCCGGATCAGCGTTTCATCTCTTGGCGGAAAGGAGCCTAACATGAGTTCGCTGTCAAACCATTCATCCAGAAGATTGAAGAAGTTGTCCCCATGCAGATGCAATGGATAAATATCACTGACGGCCAGATCTGTATACTGCGTGAGAATATCCAGTGCTTGTTCGGTATTTCCAAGCGCCAGCCAGCCCTGCGCGATCGTAATATAGACCCCTAAAAGAATGCCGGGATGCAGTGTTTCCATTTGAAAAGTATCTGCTATCTGATAAAATCGCTGACAGGCTTCTGCAAATTGCTCCGCATCGTTCAGACATAGGTTCAGATAGGACGGGAACAAATCAAAGAGAATCATAATCTCTTTGTAGATTCCAGCCTGCAGGATTTTTTTTGCCTCCTGGTCATTACCGGTTGCCCGATATGCAGAAGCCAAAAGCGGTTCAGGAGAACCAGACTGCATTTCAATTGGCTCCAGAATATCAATGACTTCGAATGGGCGCTGGAGCTGCAGCAGACAAAACGCTTCCATTAACAGTGCCTCTTTTTGCAGATTTGGCTCATCCGCTTCGGACCTTACACGATGGAAGCATTCCAGAGTTTTTTCCATAATCTGTGTCGTTTGCTCCGGATTGGAAGCCTGCGCAATATGATTGATCAAAAGAGATCCTAATTGGAACAGGAGAGGATAGCAGGAATAATATTTTTTTATAATTTCAAGGCACTCGGCCAGGACCTCATCAAAGGGCAATACAGAAAAGTCCTTTGAAAGGCGGATATACAATTTCTGAATATCCTCTTTCTCCATCTGTGGCTGGTATCCGATCAGCTCATCAATGCTGATATCGAAATAAGACGCCAGTTGTGGCAACAGCGAAATATCTGGCAGGGAAGAGCCAGTCTCCCTTAGTTAAAGATATTGTTGGGTATCTCAAGATGTGTCATTCGATTTTGCCGATAAAGCGGTAGAAGATTTCCACTTCCTGTTCCCGGCTTCCGTCCTCACTTTTGACCGCTTCATGGACAAGGATTTTTTCAATCAGCGTATTCAGAAGTTCAGCCGTCAATTCTGTGGGATTGACATACCGTTTCATCAGACCTATCCACTTTTCAGCGTCAACCGCTGTCTGGGCGGCGACCTCCATCGCTTCGTGAAGCCGTTCAATTTTTGCGTCCAATTCTCGCTGTTCGCCCTGATACTTTTCGGACAGCATATTGAAATTGTATTCTGTAATGCGTCCGGCAGACCAGTCCTCATACATTTTTGCAAACAGGGTGTCTACTTCTGCTTTGCGCTTCTCCGTCTTTTTCAGTTCGGCTGTCTGCCGCTTCCTTGCAGTATTGCGTTCCTTGTCGCTGGCGTTAAGTAGCCGTTTCAGAAGTTTGTCCCCGTCCTGCTGTGCCAGCACAGACCAGTATTGCAGACGGGAAAGGACATAGGCGTAAAGCACATCATAACGGATATAGTGCATGGAACACTGGTGCAATCCTTGCCCGTACTTGCTACAATGGTAGTGGGCATAGGGATTTTTGTTCTGACTGTTCACACCATAGGCCAGCGACCAACCGCAGTCCGCACATTTTACCAGCCCGGAAAATATCTGCGTTGTGCCGTTCTTCTGCCGTCTGCGCCTGTTGCAAATCTGCTCCTGTACTTGACGGAACACATCTTCGGAAATAATCGCTTCGTGGGTGTTCTCCACACGATACCATTCCTCTTTTGGCTTGCGTACTTTCTTCTTGTTTTTGAATGAAATGTTGGTCTGCTTATTGTGGACGCTGTGTCCGATATAGGTTTCCTCTTTCAGAATACTTTTTACCTGCGCTATCGTCCACGCATAGGCTTTTTCCTCCGGCGCTCCGGCATAGATATTTGCGAAAGTGCCGTATCTCTGGAAATTCAGCCAGCCGGGAGTAGGTACTTTTTCTTCGACCAAAATCCGTGTAATGCTGGCGGCTCCCCGGCCATGAACGGCAAGGTCAAAAATCTTTTCGATAATCCACCTTGTTTCCGGGTCAATCAGAAGATGGCCTTTCTTATCTGGGTCTTTGACATAGCCAAGCGGAGCATAGGCTCCATAGTGTGCGCCATTTGCGAACCGTGTCCGCATGGCCGCCTTTACCTTTTTGCTGGTCTGGCGGGCGTGCATTTCATTCAGAATGTTGAGGAATGGGGCAAGCTCATTCTCTCCGTTGATGGTGTCCACATTGTCATTGACAGCGATATAGCGGACGCCTTTGCTGGGAAAGTAGATTTCCGTGTACTGGCCGGTCAGAATGTAGTTTCTGCCTAAGCGGGATAAATCCTTCGTAACAACGCAGTTGATTTTCCCGTCCTCAATGTCATCAATCATTCTCTGAAAATCCGGCCTGTCAAATAATGAGGTGTGATAGCGATAGCGGCAAAAAGCTAATAAAATCAATGGTTTTGCGGACAGCGGATAGACAGGGAATGTGTTAAAAACTGAATACGCACACAAACGGCGTTACCTTAACCCCTTTGGGGGAGAAAGTAACGCCGTTTTTTTATGCCCGCAGGAAAGGAGGTGCAGCCGGAATGTATTTCACAAAGGGCAAGCAGCGGGCGTTTGAATTGCTCATGCAGCAGAAGCCGGGATTTGACCGCTATCAATCCGGTTGTGCCGGAGATGATGAAGATTGCGGCACTTGCCGTTTCTACCGCCCCGGGTGGAAATATGAGTTTTGCGTTTTCAAAGAGTGTCCCTATTGCCCCGGCAAAAGGACGCGGAAAACGCACGCCAGCATGGACAAATAGACGGGCAAAAGCCCTTGTGCCATGCGGCTTTGCAGACGCGAAAACGGCAAAGGGCATATTGCAATACCAAAACAGCCGAAAACGGCTTTCTAATTGTCCACGCATACCAAGAGAGGAAGTGAGGAAATATGGCAGTTTTCAGAGTGGAGCGAAATACGGGATATACCGTTATGAGCAACCACCACTTGCGAAACAAGGAATTGTCCTTAAAGGCAAAGGGCTTGTTGTCGCAAATGCTTTCGCTGCCCGAAGATTGGGATTATACCCTTGCGGGCTTATCCCATATCAACCGGGAGAAGATCGACGCAATCCGCGAAGCGGTAAAGGAACTCGAAAAAGCCGGATATATCGTGCGCAGCCGGGAGCGCGACGAAAAGGGACGCTTGCGGGGCGCAGATTACGTCATATACGAGCAGCCGCAGCCGCGAGAGCCGGAAGCAGCTACCAGCGGCGGACAGCCGCCTATATTGGATTTACCTACATTGGAAAATCCAACATTGGATAATCCAACGTTGGAAAAACCTACGCAGGAAAAACCTACGTTGGAAAATCCAACGCAATTAAATAAAGATATATTAAGTAAAGAACAATCAATTACTGATTTATCAAGTACCGATTCCATTCCTTTCCATTCCCTAAACCCCTTGCCCTTTGCGCATGGCGAAGCGGCTACGCCGCCGGAAAGGAAAAGAACGGAAGCGAAAAGCAATAGCGCAGTAGAGATTTACAGGGAGATTATCAAGGACAATATCGAATACGACCATCTCATTCAAAACTGCAAAATTGACAAAGACCGTTTGGACGAGATTGTTGACCTTATGCTGGAAACCGTCTGCACAGCCCGAAAGACAATCCGTATTGCCGGGGACGACTACCCCGCCGAATTGGTGAAATCCAAGTTTTTGAAGCTGAACAGCAGCCATATTGAGTTTGTTTTGGATTGCATGAGGGAGAACACAACCAAAGTGCGCAACATCAAGCAGTATCTAAAAGCGGTGCTGTTCAACGCGCCGAGTACCATTGACAGCTACTATACCGCCCTTGTCAATCACGACTTATACGGCGGCGAATGAGCATAGCCGCACTTTACCGGGAAAGGAGTTGATACCTTGCAGGAGGAAGTAACCCAAAAAACGATTGCCCTATACGTCAAAGTGGGAAAAGGCGCGGCGCGGCTTACCGAACAGGCGTTACAGAAAGCAATCCAAAAGTTTTTGGAGCAGAAAAGCAAACCCGCGCATGGGAAACAGACCATGCGGCAGCTTATGAAGCAGAACGCGGGTGTTTCCAACATCGAGATCACCGACAGCAATATTAAAGCCTTTGAGAGTACGGCGAAGAAATACAACATAGATTTTTCGCTAAAAAAGGTTAAGGGCGAGCAGACCCGTTACCTTGTGTTTTTCAAAGGCCGGGACGCGGACGTTATGACCGCAGCGTTTCAAGAGTTTTCCGCAAAGAAGCTGAACCGGGAGAAAAAGCCCTCTATCCGCAAAGCCCTTGCCGCTGCAAAGGACAAGGCGAAGCAGCTTAACGCCGCCCGCGACAAGGTAAAGAAAATGGACAGGGGGCGCGAGATATGAAGCAGATCAACTACAAAAAGCTGATACTTCCGAATATCCCCTATGTGTTCTTTGTCTATCTCTTTGATAAAGTCGGACAGGCGGTGCGGCTTGCCCCCGGCGCGGATATTTCTGCAAAGATACTGAATATCACACAAGGATTTTCCGCAGCCTTTGAAAACGCCTTGCCGAGCGTTTACCCGTTGGATTTGCTTGTCGGCATTGTCGGTGCGGTGATTATCCGCTTGATAGTCTATGTCAAAGGGAAAAACGCGAAGAAATACCGCAAGGGCGCGGAGTACGGCTCTGCCCGATGGGGAAACGCCGAAGATATAAAGCCCTACATAGACCCGGATTTCCAAAACAACATCATTTTGACGCAGACGGAACGGCTTACCATGAACAGCCGCCCGAAGCAGCCGAAGTACGCGAGAAATAAGAACGTCGTCGTGATCGGCGGCAGCGGCAGCGGAAAAACAAGATTTTTTGTCAAACCTAATCTAATGCAGCTTCATTCCTCTTACGTCTTAACCGACCCGAAAGGTACGGTTTTGATTGAGTGCGGGAAGCTGCTGCAACGGGCGGGCTACCGCATTAAGGTACTGAATACGATTAACTTCAAAAAATCTATGCACTACAACCCCTTTGTGTATATCCGCAGCGAGAAAGATATTTTGAAGCTGGTAAATACGTTGATAGCGAATACCAAAGGTGAGGGAGAAAAAAGCGCGGAGGATTTTTGGGTAAAGGCAGAACGGCTTTTGTATTGCGCGTTGGTGGGCTACATCTGGTACGAAGCCCCCGCCGAGGAAATGAACTTTATTACCCTGTTGGAACTTATCAACGCCAGCGAAGCCCGCGAGGACGACGAGGAATATCAAAGCCCCGTCGATTTGCTGTTTGCCGACTTGGAAGAACGCGACCCCGACCATTTCGCGGTGAAGCAGTACCGAAAATATAAATTGGCGGCGGGCAAAACCGCAAAATCAATCCTCATTTCTTGCGGTGCGAGGCTCGCTCCTTTTGATATAAAGGAATTGCGCGATCTTATGTCCTACGACGAATTAGAACTTGACACGTTAGGCGACAGAAAAACAGCTTTGTTTTTGATTATGAGCGATACGGACAGCACGTTTAATTTTGTTATCGCTATGCTGCAATCGCAGTTATTTAATCTCTTGTGCGACAAGGCCGACGACGAATACGGCGGCAAGCTGCCGGTTCATGTTCGCTGCCTGTTAGACGAGTTTGCAAACATTGGACAAATCCCGCAGTTTGAAAAATTGATTGCCACAATCCGCAGCCGGGAAATCTCGGCTTCTATCATTCTGCAATCGCAGAGCCAGCTAAAAGCCATTTACAAGGACGCGGCAGAAATCATACTTGACAATGCCGACAGCACCTTGTTTTTGGGAGGGCGCGGGAAAAATGCAAAGGATATTTCGGAGAACTTGGGACGTGAAACAATCGACAGTTTCAACACTTCCGAAAATCGCGGCACGCAGGTTTCTCATGGCCTCAATTATCAGAAATTGGGAAAGGATATGCCATACTTGTTCGTGAAGAGTTCAGTTGCCTTGAATTTATCATGAACAGGGACACGATCAACTGGATTCTGAAAAAACTGAATACAGGAGGTCGAATATGGAGCATTTACCAAAGAAAATCCATCAAAACGGCATCAGCTACACGCTGGTGGGAGACTACTACATCCCCGATCTGAAGCTGCCGGAGGAAAGCCGCCCTATCGGACTGTGGGGCCGGATGCACAAGACGTTTCTGCAAGAACACCGGCCCGGCCAGTACAACGCCCTGCTTCTGTCGGGAAAACTCTGGACATATCTTGCTGACCTGAACGAACAGGCCGTTGACCGGCTAGCGTGTATCGTCTCGCAGATGCAGGAGGCGGAGGGCGTCACCGAGGAACTGAAAGCCCGTGACCAGCTTGCATGGGTCGGGGGTATGAACAGCATCCGCAGCCGGGCAGAGGAAATCATCCTCTCTGAGATGATTTTTGTCTGAGGGAGGTGGGCGCATGATACTGGAAGAAATGTTTAACGGCAGATTTTATCCCTGTGAAACGGTGGTCGCTGATTCACCGAGATTCAAGCAGGCAGTCAAGGCCAGCGCCGATCTGATGGACACCTTATCGGAGCGTCTGAGCAAAGAGGACTATGCACTGGTCGAAGAACTGCGGGCGCAGGTGGCAATCGCTCAGTGTGAGGAAAACGAAAGCCACTTCAAATACGGCTTTTCGGCGGGGCTGCTTGTCCAGCAGGAAGCCCATACGCAGGTGTCGCAGAAAGACAAAGAATAGCATCTTCAATAGTGGCTGTTCCCAAACTGGGAACAACCACTACAACAGAATACAGCTTCACGAAAGCCATTTGCCAATCAACCGGCGGATGGCTTTTTTGCCGCTCCCGGATATGGAAATTTTACTTCCGCTTACGTCTGGCCTTGCGGTTGGGCGGGATGGGACTGGCCTTTCCTCTCATATTGTTGGGGCTTTTGAGCTGCTTGGACAGGCTCAGTATCCGCAGGAACGCTGAGAAGTCCTCCGAGGAAATCTTCTCAAAGGGTATCTGCAACTTATCGCAGAACTCGTGGATCAGCATTTCTGTATCGCTGCCCTGCCCTATGGCCTGCTCAAATTTTTCCTTCACATCATCCAGCGTGGGCTGCGGGTCGGCGGTGGTCTTGTCCTTGCGGTGTGCTTCCCGGATGTCCCGGACGATGCTGTCCAGATCATCGTGCATGACGTGGCTGTAAAAATCGCTTTCCTGCACCTGCCCCAGTTCCAGCGTCCGCATATAGAGGTCATCTTCTCCGGGCGCATATTTGCTCATGACGGTCTGCCGGGTGGCCTCCAACACCAGATTCATCTGCTCCACCCGCATATTGGCGATCTGGTCGATACAGATTTCCATATCTATCATCAGCCGCCGGAAATTCGGGTGGGTAGCCAGTTCGCAGAGAAGCCGGTTGTTGATTTTGCCGCTGCTCAAAAGTTCCACCATATCATCACTCAGATGCAGAGATTGAAGTTCTGTGTTTGGGTGATTTTTATTTTCCGTCAGCCCCATCAGATAGTCGGTGGACACACCGTAAAAGTCCGCCAGCGTTGCAATCGCAAACGGGCTGATGTCCTTGTAGTCATCGGTTTCGTATTTTCCCAGCGCAGATTTAGACAGGCCGGTCTGCTCCGCCAGTTGTTCCAGCGTCAGGTGCTTGTCCACCACCCGCAGGTCTTTGAGCCGCTCCGGGATTGTCAGCTTTGCGTACATCCAAAGCCCCCTCTCTCGTTATCGTTTTTCAGTGATTACACCCATTATAGCACGATTCCATAAGCGTGGAAATATGCGGATTTCAAGCGTTTTTCCGACGTTTTGGATATACGGGAAAGGGCCTCTTTTTTCGGTAAACTGGTTCTTGCAGACAGGCACAGAACCTTGAAAATCGAATGACCGGCTGCAAGGGGTATGGCCTCCGGGGAAGTGACGCCAGGACAGAAATCGAGCGCACCAAAGAGGCCGATACGCCGGGAGAAATTCCGGGCAGGAGCGGCTTGCAGGCAGACCGGCGGACAGGAAACAAGTTTATCATGCGGGGCGTATGGCTCCGCAGCAAAGAAATGGAGGAAATCATTATGACACTGAGTATGAAAGAAAAGAAGATTCTCTACGCTTACGGCTGTCCCAGCCACCACAATACGGTGACACGGCTGAAATGGCTGACGGCCCTGACGGTTGACCCGGAGGCCAAACGCCGGATGCTGGGGCTGGTCCGGAAGGTGGAGACGGAGGTGGGCGAAAGCTGGTACGAGGATTTTTACCACCATCTGCGGATGGAGATGGACGAGTACCGCCGTCTCAAGCGCAGCCTGCGTGTGCTGAAATCTTACACTGATTATGAGGAGGATCTGTATGAGGAAGCTGTCTAAGTATGAGAAAGAAACTATCATCAACTGGAACGAGGCGGAGAACCTTGCCAGCATCTACACCTTCAACGCCAGCTTGAAGCGCAGGCTGGCTGATTTCAGCCGGAAATACCCGCTGCTGTGCCGGTTGGAGCGCAGCACGCCGGAGGGCAGCGTGACCTATGTGCTGGACAAGTCCCGGCTGTCGATCCGGCTGGTGCCGCCGTACAGCGAGGAACGGAAAGCCGCCGCAAGGGAGTACGCAAAGGAGCATGGCTTTCAGGTGGTGGGAGCGGAAGAAAAAATCGCTTGAAATCGGGGCGATTACGGTCAAAATGCCGGGTCTGCACCCGCTGTTTTGACTGGCAATCCCCGCAGGCGTATTCCGTATCCACTCCCCGCCTATGGGCGCAAATGTGCGGATACGGAGCCGGTGAAACTGGCAAACGCCGCTCCTGCGGTGGAAGCCAGCTTCGCCGGTGCGGGAGTACAGAGGGCAGCCAGCCCTTTGTGCCGGGG